>ENA-ORTW01000526-ORTW01000526.1-human-gut-metagenome-genome-assembly--contig:-NODE-526-length-50324-cov-12.661461_pt1 | contig 50324 bp, 44 predicted proteins | sample MGYA00242072_ERZ509193 | MGnify/ENA primary metagenome ERZ509193 (study PRJEB26280, sample SAMEA2338813) | human gut metagenome | biome: human gut; feature: human-associated habitat; material: faeces... | reverse complement strand
TTGATGCGGTCAGCCTCAAAGAACATATGCTCGGTGCGGCACAGGCCGATGCCCTGAGCACCCAGCTCACGGGCCTTGGCGGCGTCGTGGGGAGTGTCGGCATTGGTACGGACCTTCAGGCGGCGGAACTTATCGGCCCAGCCCATGATGCGGCCGAAGTCGCCGCTGACGCTGGCGTCCACGGTGGGCATAGCGCCGTCGTAGATGTTGCCGGTGGAGCCGTCCAGGCTCAGCCAGTCGCCCTCGTGATAGGTCTTGCCGGACAGGGTGAACTGCTTGTTCTCCTCGTCCATGACGATGGCGCCGCAGCCGGAGACGCAGCACTTGCCCATACCACGGGCCACTACGGCGGCGTGGCTGGTCATACCACCACGGACCGTCAGGATACCCTGTGCGGCCTTCATGCCCTCGATGTCCTCGGGAGAAGTCTCCAGACGGACCAGAACCACCTTCTCACCACGGGCGGCCCACTCCTTGGCATCCTCGGCGGTGTAGACGATCTTGCCGCAGGCAGCGCCGGGAGAGGCGGGCAGAGCCTTGCCCACGGGGGTAGCGGCCTTCAGAGCGGCGGCGTCGAACTGGGGATGCAGCAGGGTATCCAGATTGCGGGGATCGATCATGGCCACGGCCTGCTGCTCGGAGATCATGCCCTCGTCCACCAGATCGCAGGCGATCTTCAGAGCGGCGGGAGCGGTGCGCTTGCCGTTACGGGTCTGGAGCATATACAGCTTGCCGGCTTCCACGGTGAACTCCATGTCCTGCATGTCGTGGTAGTGGCTTTCCAGAATCTGGCAGACCTTGGTGAACTGGGCGAACGCTTCGGGGAACTTCTCCGCCATTTCGGAGATGGGCATGGGGGTACGGACGCCCGCCACCACATCTTCGCCCTGGGCGTTGGTCAGGAATTCGCCGAACAGCTTCTTCTCGCCGGTGGCCGGGTTGCGGGTGAAAGCAACGCCGGTGCCGCAGTCGTCACCCATGTTGCCGAAGGCCATGGACTGGACGTTGACAGCAGTGCCCCAGGAATAGGGAATGTCGTTCTCACGACGGTAAATGTTGGCGCGGGGGTTATCCCAGGAGCGGAACACAGCCTTGATGGCGCCCATCAGCTGCTCCTTGGGGTCGGTGGGGAAATCCACGCCCAGCTTGCTCTTATACTCGGCCTTGAACTGGGAAGCCAGCTCCTTCAGGTCGTTCGCGTCCAGCTCCACGTCCTGGGTCACGCCCTTGCGCTCCTTCATCCGGTCGATGAGGGCTTCAAAATACTTCTTGCCCACTTCCATGACCACGTCGGAGTACATCTGGATGAACCGGCGGTAGCAGTCCCACGCCCAGCGGGGATTGCCGGACTTGGCGGCCATGACGTTCACCACGTCCTCGTTTAAGCCCAGGTTCAGGATGGTATCCATCATGCCGGGCATGGAGGCCCGGGCGCCGGAACGGACGGAAACCAGCAGCGGGTTCTCGTGATCGCCGAACTTCTTGCCGGTGATCTCCTCCAGCTTGTCCACGTAGGACATGATCTCAGCCTTGATATCGTCGTTGATCTGACGGCCGTCTTCATAATATTTGGTACAGGCTTCCGTGGAAATAGTAAACCCCTGGGGGACCGGCAGTCCAATGTTGGTCATTTCGGCCAAATTAGCGCCTTTTCCGCCCAGGAGTTCCCGCATTCCACCGTTTCCTTCGGTGAATAGGTATACATACTTGTGAGACATACTTCCATTTCCCCTTTCAGTTCTTTGCGTGTGCCATTTTCAATTTTAATGTTGCATTTTTGAATCCTATTTTGTGTCGTTTACACAGTATAACACGCTCTTTCACAAAATGCAAACCTTTTTGCAATTTTTATGCAGAATTCCAAAAAAAGCCGCTTGGGAATATGCAGTTTGACAGCTTTCCTGCAACACATGGAGGTTTCGTGCCGCAGATGCAAAAAAAGGACACGCTTTCGCGTGTCCTTTGGACGTTTTTGGGTGGTCATACTATTTCTCGATAAAATGGTTAACACCATTTTATCCTGCGAATCCTTCGCAGGCCGCCGGTGGCGGCGAGAAATGTATGGACTTACGTTTTTTGCGGCTACGCCGCTGGCTGCTGAAACAGCAGCCGAATAAAACGGTTTTTAACCGTTTTATTAAAAACTAGTATCAAGCGCCGGGGGTGTAGGTATATTGCAGCACCTCGCCGCTGCTGTCGTTGCAGACGATCTCGGCTGTGCCCAGACGGGTCAGGTTCTCGTTTTTGGCCGCCGGGGTCTTTTTCAGGCTCCACAGCTGTGTCTGGTCAAAGTCCTCCGCGGCGGAGCCGTCGGCTGGCGTGATGGCGTAGTAGGCCACGGTGTAGGTCACTTCTTTGCTCAGGAAGGGCTTCTTCGCGTACTCGATGATGGCCACGCAGGGCTTGTTCCCCCGGGTGCGCTCGGAAATAATGCCGTACATCTCCTGGTTCTTCTCCACCACCTGCTCGGCAGAGTAATTCTTCGTCAGGGAGTTGTTTTCATAGTAGTAGCCCAGATATCCCGCCACGCAGCCGCAGCCCAGCGCGAACAGCACCGCCAGTGTTACGATCTGCTTCTTATTGAATTTCAGGGCTTCCTTGGAGTGACACACGCTGTAGGTCAGGCCGAGGCGGTTGGTGATGGGCAGCATCACGCCCAGAAACAGCGCCAGCAGTACGGACTCAATGGGGAACATGAAAATGTTCTTGATCATGCCGGGGACGACCATGGCGAGGGTGTACTGCTTTCCGTCCATGTAAAGGGCATAGTACCACATCATGATGGGGGTCTGGAGCAGCACATTGATGACCAGACTGACGGTAAACCGGCTGAGCATGACCCGGGTGGTGGTGACCTTTGCCCGGTACAGGAACAGGGCGAAAACCAGGGCGCCGCCGACCTCCGTCAGGATAAAAGGCAGGAAGTACATGCCCTCCGGACGGATGACGTAACCCAGCACGTCCGTGATGCAGGCGGCCAGCATGGCCATCACGGGGCCAAAGACCATAGCGCCCAGCGCATTGACAAAAAACGCGGTATTGATCTTCAGGAAGGGCGTAATGGGGATGGCAACCTGCTTCATAACCAGACGCAGGGCGATCATGAGCGCCGCGAATACCAGCATGTGGGTATCTTTCAGCTCGGCGGCAGCGTCACGCCAGTAGGCTTTGGAAAACGGATGGGAATACAGGGTATTGCTCTTTTGTGATCTGGACATAAAAAGTCCTCCTTTTCATGTAGCGACGGTCTTCGCATCCGCATTGACCCTACGGAATCGTGTGCGTAAAAAACTCCCCTTGCGGCTTTTCGCCGAAAGGGGAGATCAGTTACAGACACGGATAACCCGCGGGGAAGGGCAACGCTTAAAAGCCGCGACCATTCGCCCGACCGAGTATCGTTGCTACATAAAGGAGGTTATCCCATATGCAACAGCGGGTGCGGTGACCCCATCGTGGAACATTCCTTCGTCCGCCGGGCAAACTCCCCGTCCCGATGGCACTTAACGCGAGGTCTCCTACTCTGTTCGCAGACAAATATACACGAAAGGAGCGGAAAAGTAAATAGGTTTTTTACATTTTTTCGGGAATTTTTGCGGTTTCCGGGACGTCCGCTTTGGCCATAGCCGCCCGCATCAGCACCATCCGGTAAATTTCCCCGTAGGACAGGCGCTCTACCTCCTGCGCCGCCACCAGGGGAACCTCTTTCAGCACCAGATCGCCGGATTTCACCGTGAGCGTCCCCAGGCGCTGCCCCCGGCTGACGGGAGCCGTGACGGTGGGTTCCAGCGTCACCTCGCTGGTAACGCCGCTTTTCTGCGCCTTGTCGATGAGCAGCGCCATGTCCGCCTCCGGCACCGCGCTGACTCCGGCGTCCTTTCCCAGCCGCACCGGGATCTGGTTGTCACAGTCGCTCAAATCCGGGCTGACCACCGCGAAATTGGCGAAGCCGTAGTCCAGCAGGGACTTGCAGGCGGCGTTCCGGGACTGGCTTGTCTCCGCCCCCATGACCACAGCGATCAGCTCCATGCCGTCCCGCATCGCCGACGCCGACAGGCAGTACCCCGCCCCGGAGGTAAAGCCGGTTTTCAGTCCCGTGGCGCCGGAGTAGAAGCGGATGAGCTTGTTGGTGTTGGACAGGCCGAAGGTGCCGTCCCGCACGGTGTCCATCCAGATGGTCGTGTAGTTTTTGATGAGGGGATGGTATTTCAGCAGCTGCCGGGACATGAGGGCGATGTCGTAGGCGGAAGTCCGGTGGTTCACGGCGTCCGTCCCGTCGTCTAGACCGGTGCAGTTGACGAAGCTGGTGTCGTTCATCCCCAGCTCCTGCGCCCGCTGGTTCATCATGGCGACGAAGGCGCTTTCGCTTCCCGCGATATGCTCCGCCATGGCGCAGGCGCAGTCGTTGGCAGAGGACACCGCGATGGACTTGAGCATGTCGGAAACGGACATGGTCTCCCCTGCCTTCAGGTAGATCTGGCTGCCTCCCTTGGCGGCGGCAGCTTCGGAAGCCGTCACCATATCCGTCAGGGCGATCTTCCCAGAATCCACCGCTTCCATAATCAGCAGCATGGTCATGACCTTGGTCACGCTGGCAGGGGCAAGTCGCTCATGGGAATTGGACTCATACAGAATGGTTCCGGTAGCAACATCCATCAGCACCGCACTTTTCCCCGCCACATCCAGCTCCACCGCCGACGCCGGCAGCGCAATCCGGCACAGCGCCAGCACAAGCGCCGCGACACATATCATCCGCTTCATAGTCATCCCTCCAAACGATTCGTAGTACAACCTATGTCCGCGGGGGATGATTATGCCGGATTTCTTCACCGGTTTGTGCTGTTTCCCGGCCGGTATATAACATTTTGTTGTGCAGTCCCATATTACATTTTGTTTTGTATATACTTGGGGTCTATCTGAAAACCGTCAACACGCCCAAACAGCGGGTCTTTTCCGCCTGCTGTGCACCATTTTCCCTTGTAATACACAAAGTATTCCTGCGGAAAAATGGCTTCAGCAGGCGAAAAATCCCTCGCTGTTGGTCATATTCCCGGTTTTCAGATAGACCCTGATTTCAGGGGAGGTGTAGGCCATGTATGAACGCATTCGGAATCTGCGGGAGGATCACGATCTCAAGCAGGAGGACATCGCGCGGCTGCTTCACTGCACGCAGGCCTGCTATTCCAATTACGAGACCGGCAAGCGGGACATCCCAACGGAGGTGCTTCACACCTTGGCAGACTACTACCACGTCAGCATCGACTATCTGCTGGGGCGAACCGGCAGGAAAGAGCCGTACCCTAAATAATAACCGTCCCCGGCAGGCTTACCGCTGCCGGGGATTTTTTCACATATGGAGCTCCAGCGGCCGTGCCCTGCGGGATATTTTTCGTGTCCCGCCCGCCCACTGCACATTTTTTCGCCGCCGGAATACCATGGAATGAGCGGCAAAGCTCAAAATTCGATATCGGAGGTAACTTCTATGTGCAACAACAACGGTCTGTGCGGCTGCCTGAACAACAACTGGTGGTGGATCGTCATTCTGATCCTCCTGCTGTGCAACTGCGGCGGCTGGAACGGCTGCGAGAGCAACAATAACAACGGCTGCGGCTGCGGCTGCTAAACAGAGAACGGGCGCCCTCTCCGGGCGCCCACCCACATGCAAAACGAGGGAGCGGTAAAACCGCTCCCTCATTTTCAGGAAGATTACATATCGAAGGGTTCCATGCTGAGGACGGGGTGACCCACCTCGGACAGGAAGTTCAGCAGCTGCTCGGGGTCCTCGGTGCAGATGGTCTCATCGGCGATCATGTCGGTGAAGTTCTCTACGCCGTACATTTCCAGAGCGGTCTTGTCCAGACGCTCACGCATCTGATCCTTCAGAATCTTGGGCAGCCAGACGATACGGCCGGGGCCGCCTTCGGCAGCGATGAACTTGTGGGAAGCAATGAAGTGCTTGCCATGACCCATGAAGCCGGGGGTCTGCACGCCGCCGCCGGTCATGGAGGCCATCTCGGAGAAGGTCATGCCCAGAGGCGTCATGCCCGCGTGCTCACGGCAGGTGATGACGACGCCCATGGAAACAGGCTCGACGCCGCAGATACACTCGAAGCAGCCGCAGGAGGTCATGGGGTCCTGGAACAGGGAGTACAGGGTGACATGCTCCAGAGCGCCATGGCTGTACTTGTTGACGGCCTCGTCCACGCTGGCGTAGCGGCCCAGCTTCTCGTCGGTGCAGCCTTCCTTGAGGATGGGCTGGCAGGGACCGGCGGGATCCAGTTCCTTGGTGGCCTTGGCGTCCAGCCAGGACACGGCGCCGCACAGACCCAGACGCTCGGGCGTGACGATGCACACGTGGCTGGGGGAGAAGGCCTGACACATGATGCAGGTGTAGTACTGATCCACGGACTCGTCGGTCATGGAGGCCAGGCGGGCGTCACGCTTGTCAAACACTTCGTTGGCAGCGGCGCGGAGGGCAGCGTTCTTCTCGGGATTGACCACGATGGTGACCTGGCACTTGTCCACGACAGCCTCGAACTCGCTCTTGACCTTGGCGTACAGCACCTCGCCCAGATGCTTGAACTTGAAGCCAGCCTCGAAGTCGGCCTTGGAAATACGGATACGGATCATGTCACGCTGGCCGGTGTGCATAACGCCCTCGATGCAGTTAATCCAGGAGTGCATCTTACGCTCCATGACGGACTCGAAGTCGGGCTGCATGGCCTTGCCGGCGACTTCCACGGTGTAGCTCAGGGAGATCTTGGAGCCGACGGGGATCTCGTCGATCTCGGGGCCGTCCACAACGATCTTGTGGTCTTCCACCTCGGAAGCGTCCCGGGTCTGCACCAGCTCGAAGCAGTCCACACGGGAGCCGTCCACTTCCACCTGCATGTCGCCGCGGCGGATGATCTCGCCCTCGAAAGCGGTGGCGAAGGCCACGGGGATGTCGATGTTGGTGATCTTCAGCTTGATGTCGCGAGCCTCCAGAGAGGTGGCGTTCCACTTGGAAGTATCCAGCTGCTGGATCAGGGACTTGGGAACACGGAACATGTTCTCGGTCTCGTTGGAGATAACGGGGAAGCCAAGGCAGATAGCGCCGGCGCCGTAGGAGACGATCTCATCGGACAGGGGCTTGTAAGCGTTGACAAACGCCTTGACGCGGTCCATGGTGTACTTGGCCAGAGAGGCGAAGTCGCCGGGGGTCACGTTGCCGAAGATCAGCGCGGCACGGACGGCCACGGAGACGACGTGGATAACGGACTGCATTTCGTAGCCCAGAGGCACCACGCGGACGTTCTCGCCCAGCTTCATGCCGGCGTCGAAGCAGTGCTTGATGGAGTCGCCGGTGAGGGTGACCAGAATACCCTGCGCCTGATAGGACTTGGCCAGAGCCACAGTCTCGGCGGGGTCTTCCGCGCCGCCGATGATAACGGCAACGCCGGGGATGTCGCCGGTGACCAGCGGCACGCCCAGATTACGGACGAAGGCGTCGGTCAGGTGGCCCATTTCCGGCTCGGCATAAGGCTCCGCGCCGTGCAGGTACTTCAGCGCTTCCAAAAACTCGGCGCACAGAGCGGATGCAATGCCGCTTTCAAAGGCGTCGTGGAGGCGGTTGTTGCGGGTCATCTTGGACTTGATGGTGTCCATGGCGGCCTTCATCTCACCCAGAGTGGTGATCTTCACGCCGGTGACGCCGTAGTAACAGGGCAGGCTGTAAGCGGTGCCGGGGAAAGATACAGGCTCGCTTTCGCCGTAAGCAGCGATGGCCTCATCAATGGCGGCTACAGTACGGGCGTAGTTGTAGTCGTTGCCGCCAAAAACTCTTTCAAAAAGTGTCACGGTATTTCCTCCTAATTTAAGATTCATCACGATCCAATATCGCTTTGATTTTCCGAATTTCTTCGATTGCCGCGGGACTGAAATCATAGGGGGATTTCCCCTGCCGGTCGGCGTCTATGATGTCAGGATTGTAGTGGATGAAGCCCAGCAGGTCTTCCGCCGGAATGGCGGAGCGGATGAATTCCTCGTCGCCGTCGTCCCGGATCTTGTTTGCCACCACCCGAACGCGGGTAATGCCCAGATCCTTTGCCAGACGCTTGACGTTGTGGTAGGTCTGCACCGATCTCGCGCCGGGCTCGATCACCACGATGAACTGATCCATGTTGGCTGCCGTTCCCCGTCCCAAATGCTCCAGGCCCGCTTCCATATCCATGATGACCACATCGTTCTTCCGATAGGTCAGCGCAGAGAGGATGGCCTTCAGCATCACGTGCTCGGGGCAGACGCAGCCGCTGCCGCCCACATCCACGGTACCCATGACCAGCAGCTTGACGCCGTTGATCTCCTTGGAGAAGGTGTCCGGAATGTCCGCCACATAAGGGTTCAGCTTGAAGAACTTATTGGCGGCGTTGGCGCCGGTGCGCTCCTCCACCAGAGTGCGCATTTTGGAGATGGGGACGATGGCGTCCACTTCCTCCTGGCTCAGTCCAAGAGCCAGTCCCAGATTGGCGTCAGGGTCCACGTCGGTGGCCAGAACGGTACGTCCCTCGTCGGCGTAGAGCCGCGCCAGCGTGGAGGCCAGCGTGGTCTTTCCCACGCCGCCCTTGCCGGTAATCGCTAGTTTCATTGGAAAAAGACCTCGTAAGTAAAAGTTATCCCGAATTCAAATCGCTTTTTGTTCGGGTGACGCAGGCTCCTTAGATGCCCAGTGCGGCGCGCTTGGCCTCGATGCACTCGATCATCTTGTCGCCCAGCTTCTCAATGTCGGTTTCCACGACGAACTTGGCCTCGACCCAGTCCTTGACGCCATGCTCGCCCTGAAGCAGCGCGGTGACTTCCTCGGAGCCCTTGGTGTAGGGGTCAACGCCCAGGAAAGTCTCGATGCCGGTCGCCACGACGTAGTTGCCGATGGAGACGGCCTTCTCGGACATCCATTCGGGAGCGCAGCCCACGACGGGAACCTGAGAAATGTGGATGCCCCAGTCCTTGGCGATATCGGAAGCCAGGATCATCATACGGGAAATATCCACGCAGGAGCCCATGTGCAGGACAGGCGGGATACCGGCCAGCTCGCAGACGCGCTTCAGACCTGCGCCGCAGTAGTCCTTGGCCTTCTCGGGATCCATCAGACCGGCCTTGGCGGCAGCCTGGGCGGAGCAGCCGGAGACGATCAGGATGATGTCGTTTTCCAGCAGCTTCTTCATCAGCTCAATGTGAGCGGTGTCGGGACGAACCTTGGGGTTGTTGCAGCCGACCATGGCCACAGCGCCGCGCAGAACGCCGGAATGCACACACTCGATCAGAGGCTTGGTGGTGCCGAACTCGTCCACCTGAGAGTTGGCGACGCCGTCGAGAACCTTCTTGATGGCTTCCACAGAGTAGCCGACACGGGCATTCTGCTTCATGCTGGGGATGTTGACCAGCTCAGGCTTCCGGTTCTTGAAGTTCTCGATTGCCATCTTGACAATGGCCTTGGCGTTCTCACCGGCGGTCTCGGCATGGAACTGGATGAACTCGGAGTCGGGCATCCGGGCGATGGGAGAGGTGGTGATGAACTTGGTATGGAAGCACTTGCTCAGGGGGCCCAGAGCGGGGAAGATGCACTGCACGTCCACGACAATGGCCTCGCAGGCGCCGGTCAGAACCACATTCTCCTGATTCAGGAAGTTACCGGCCATGGGGATGCCGTGACGCATGGTGACTTCGTTGGAGGTGCAGCACACACCGGAAACGGTGATGCCCTTGGCGCCCACGGACTTGGCATAAGCGATCATCTCGGGGTCGTTGGCATAGTAAACGACCATTTCGGACAGGCTGGGATCATGGCCGTGAACAACGATGTTGACATTGTCCTTCTCCATGACGCCGATGTTGGCGGTGGTGTCAATGGGCTTGGGAGTGCCGAACATAACGTCGGAGAACTCGGTGCCCATCATGGAGCCGCCCCAGCCGTCGGACAGGCCGGCGCGCAGAGCCTGACGGATCAGAGCTTCGGGCAGAGAAGAGCAGCCCATGTGGGTCATGTGCAGCGCGGTGGAGACTTCCCGGTCGATGGCGCGGGGTTCGATACCGGCTTCATGCCACAGCTTCTGGGTGTACTCGGGGGCGCGCTTCAGGAAGCGCTGTACGCCGAAGGGCTTGCCGTACTCCAGCAGGCCGATCTCGGCCATTTCATGGGCCAGATCGTAGATGTCCTTACCTTCGGTCTCTACGCCCCACTCCTTGGCGATGCGGATCAGCTTCTCAGGGTCCTTGACCTGATAGTTGCCGCCTTCCTTGGTCTGGTACAGGGTGTGCATGATCTCGCGGCCATGGTCGGAGTGCGTAGCAGAGCCGCCGGCGGTGAACCGCAGATAGTTACGGCCGACGATACCATGTACGTCGCAGCCGCAGATGCCCCGGGGGGCCTTCTTGGTGATGCGGCACGGGCCCATGGAGCAGATACGGCAGCAAGTGCCGGATTCGCCGAAGCCGCAATGGGGGGTCTGGTTCTTGACCCGCTGCTGCCAGGAGTCAGCGCCAACCTTGCTGCCGTTTTCCAGCAGAGAGTTGGTAGCTTGCTCCATCTCCTCAACAGTTGTCAAATAAGCCCAATCCTTCAAAGTGATTTCCTCCTAATCATTCGATTCTTTGAAAAGCCTGTGCGTACCCTACGATAGGTCATAGTGTATCGATAGTATTGTACTCATTTAGCGTGCAGTTGTCAATCGTGCAATTTGACACATTTCACGTGTTTTTTTCATCCCCCAGGGGGGGATTTTTGCTATTTTCCTTAAAATTGTGGAGAAAAGGTGCTTTTTGGGAAATTATTCACAAAAATGTAAAAAATTTTTTGCTTGAAATCGACCGTCCATGGCAGAAAGCGGCGGGGAAGCGCCGCCGCTTCCCCGCCGGAATATCCGATTTTTTGCGCACTCATTGAATTGTCAGCTTATGGCAGTGGCCCTCTCCCAGAACATGCTCGACGCAGGTCTTGAAGCGTGCGAACCTGTCATTGGGGACAAACGCCAGCGCCGTACCGGCAAAGCCGCCGCCGTGGATACGGACAGCGCCCTCGCCCTCCAGCAGCTGCTGGCACAGTGCGATGGTGAACGCCATATCCTGCTTCTGGATGAAGCCCGCCGGGGTCACGTTCTGCAGCAGCGTCCAGGACGCCATGCCAGAAGCGTTGACGAGGTGCAGGAACGCGTCAAAGTCGCCGTCCTTCAGCGCGCGCACCTGGGACTTCACCCGGCGGTTCTCGTTGAAGAAGTGGATAGCTCTGAGCACTGCCCGGTCGCCGGTGACCTTGCGGACTTCAGCGATGTGCCTGTAGAACGCCGCCTCGTCCACATCGTGGAGGACTTCCTTACCGAAGAACGCCGCCACCGCCTTCATTTCCACGGGCATGGCCGCGTACTCGTCCGTCAGGTCGGCATGGTCCGCACCGGAATCGATGGTGCAGAGGGTATAGCCGCTGTGGGCGAAATCGTAGTCCACCTTTTCCACAATGGGGTTTTTCGGGTCGGCAAAATCGATGTACACCAGTCCGCCCACGCTGGAAGCCATCTGATCCATCAGGCCGGAGGGCTTGCCGTAGTAGACGTTTTCGGCGTACTGGCCGATCTGGGCAATTTCAATGGCGGAAACCGCGCCGCCCGCAAACAGGCCGTTCAGGATACGGCCGATCAGCACCTCAAAGGCCGCAGAGCTGGACAGGCCGGAGCCGGGCAGGACGGTAGACCTGACCTTGGCTTCAAAGCCGCTCAGCTTGTACCCCCGCCGGGCAAACGCCGCCGCTACGCCGCGGATCAGCGCCGCCGTGGTGTTCTTCTCGGACTCTCTGGCATCCAGATCGTTCAGGTCAATCTCCACAGGCTTGTAGCCCTCGGAATCCACGCGGATGATGTTCGTGCCGGTCAGGGTGACCTCCGCCGTGGTCTCCATGTCAACTGCTGCCGCCAGCACACAGCCGTGCTGATGGTCGGTGTGGTTGCCGCCGATCTCCGTGCGGCCGGGGGCGGAAAAATGATAGGTGTCAGCCATTTTGAACCTCCGTCAAAAATCGTTTCAGGGCAGCTCTGCCCGATTCGGTACACTTGTAAACGCCCGCGCACTCCAGAACCCGGGCAAACACCTGACCGATCTCATACTGAATGATCGCCTCGGCGTTTTCGGCATTGAATTCCGGATGACGCGCCATGAACGCATCCGCCCAATCGGCGTGCTTGGAAAGCTCCTCGCTTACGTGCAGGTTTTCCCCATTCAGCAGGGCTTCCCGCAGATCGGCCATTTCCTTTTTCAGTCTGCCGGGAAGAACGGCAAGACCCATGACCTCAATCAGGCCGATGTTCTCTTTTTTGATGTGGTGGAGTTCCTCGTGGGGGTGGTACAGCCCCATGGGATGCTCCTTCGTCGTCAGGTTGTTCCGCAGAACCAGGTCAAGCTCATACCGCCCCTCCCGCATACGGGCGATGGGGGTGATGGTATTGTGGGGCTCGCCGTCGGTCTCCGCGAAAACCGTCGCCGCCGGATCGCTGTAGGTACGCCACTTGGCAAGGATCTTGCCCGCCAGATCGCAGAGGTGGTCTTTGTTTTTCGAGTTCAGGCGAAGCACCGTCATCGGGTATTTCACCACGCAGCAGTCCACATCGTCAAAGCCGGGAACCTCGAAGCCAAACTCCTTCTCCGCCTTTTCCATGGGGAAGGTGTGGTGGCCGCCCTGAAAATGTTCGTGGGACAATATGCTGCCGCCCACAATGGGCAGGTCGGCGTTCGACCCAAGGAAATAGTGAGGGAACTGCTCCACAAAAGAAAACAGCTTATCGAACACTCCCCGGTCAATGACCATGGGCGTGTGCCGGGCGTTCATGACGATGCAGTGTTCATTATAATAAACGTAGGGCGAATACTGGAAGCCCCAGAGCTGGCCGTTCACCATTACCGGCATGACCCGCAGGTTCTGCCGCGCCGGGTGGGAAATGGTTCCCGCATAGCCCACGTTTTCGGGGCAGAGCAGACACTTGGGGTAACCGGACGCCTTTTTCAACTTCGCTGCCGCGATGTCCCGGGGGTCTTTCTCGGGCTTGGACAGGTTGATGGAAATTTCCAGCTTCCCGTATTTGGTCTCCGCCGTCCAGCGCTCGTCCTTCGCGATGCGGTCGCGGCGGATGTAGTTGCAGTCCTGACTGAGGGTGTAGAAGTAGTCCGTCGCCGCCTTGGGGGACTGGGTATACCGCGACCGGAATTCCCGCACCACCTCCGACGGGCGGGGCGTCAGGAAGCCCATGAGCTTCGTGTCGAACAGGTCGCGTTCGGCGATGGTATCCGCGATCATCCCCTGCTGGGCGGCGTAATCGCACAGCAGATTCAGGCACTCCGGGAAATCAAAGCGCTGCTCCTGCTTTTCGTAACTCTCCAACCGCAGTTCAGAAAGAAGGGTATTCCGTGCGAACGTCTCGTCCAGCGGGTGGAGAAGGCCGCAGTTTTTCGCGTAATCCAGCAGCGCATCCAGCGCCGCCCAAACAGTTTCAGTCGTCATAGCCATGGGGATGCTCCTTGTGCCAGTTCCATGCGGAACCAATGATGGTCTCAATATCGTCATATTTCGGCTTCCAGCCAAGCACGGTCTTCGCCTTTTCGCTGGACGCCACCAGCTGCGCCGGGTCGCCCGCGCGGCGGGGGGCCATCTCGCACTTGATGGGCTTGCCCACGACCTTTTCCGCCGTGTCGATGATCTCCTTCACCGTGAAGCCCACGCCGTTGCCCAGATTGAAGACGTTGTTTTCCCCGCCGTTCATCAGGTACTCCGCCGCCAGAATGTGGGCGGAAGCAAGGTCAGTGACGTGGATGTAATCCCGGACGCAGGTGCCGTCCCGGGTGGGATAGTCGTCGCCGTAAATCGACACATGGTCCCGCCGTCCGTTGGGAACCTGCAAAATAATGGGGATCAGGTGGGTCTCCGGGTCATGCGCCTCGCCGATCTTACCGGACATATGCGCGCCGCAGGCGTTGAAGTAGCGCAGCGCCACAAACCGGATGCCGTGGGCAACGGACGCCCAGTAGAACATCCGCTCCATGGAGAGCTTCGTCTCGCCGTAGCAGTTCGTCGGGTGGGTGGGGTCGGTCTCCAGAATCGGCACATGCTCCGGCTCGCCGTAGGTCGCCGCCGTGGAGGAAAAGACGATGTACTTTACCCCATGCTCGATCATGGATTGCAGCATCGTCCGGGTGCCGCCCAGATTGTTATCGTAGTATTTCAGGGGATTGACCATACTCTCGCCCACCTGAGAATTCGCCGCGAAGTGGATGACCGCGTCGATCTTCTCGGAGGAAAACACATGGTCGCAGAATTCCTTACTGCGGATATCGCCCTGATAAAATCTGGCCTTCGGATGCACCGCCTTGCGGAAACCGGTTTCCAGATTATCGGCCACGACCACGTCGTAGCCGTTGTCAATGAGTTCATACACGGTGTGGCTGCCAATGTAGCCCGCGCCGCCAAGTACCAGAATCGTTTTCATTTATACTGCCTCTTTTCTCCACAATAGCGGCAGATGACCTTCATCTGCCGCTATTGTAATACATGTTTTACTTCTTGGCAAGATATTTCCGCATATCCAGCGAGCAGGCCGCCAGAATAATGCCGCCCTTGATGATGTACTGCATGGAGGGGTCGATGCCCAGCATGGACAGTGCAACGAAGATGATACGCAGCACGAACACGCCCAGCACAATGCCGCTGATCTTGCCGGTGCCGCCGACGAAGGAAACACCGCCGATGACGCAGGCTGCGATGGCGTCGCACTCGTAGTTAAGGCCCGCCGACTGGGTGATGGAGCTGATGCGGGCGCCCTCAATGAAGCCCGTAACGCCGTACATCGCACCGGCGAGGGTGTGGACCATTACGGTCGTCCAGAACACGTTGACGCCGGAGACCTTGGCAGCGTCGGCGTTGGAGCCGACGGCGAACATGTTCTTGCCGAAGGCGGTCTTGTTCCAGATGAACCACATCAGCGCCACGAAAATCACGGCGTACAGCACGTACCACGGAATGGAGATCTTCGCACCGGAGCCGGTGGTGAACTGGATCATGGGTGCGGAGACCACGCTCTTATACTCCTGAGACAGGCCGGAAACGGGCTGGCCGTTGTTGCCGTTGAGCATGAAGAAGATCAGGATCAGGCCGTAGGTAATGAGCTGGGTGGCCAGCGTCACGATGAAGGGGTGCAGGCTGAACTTGGCTACGAAGAAGCCGTTCACCATACCGATCAGCGCGCCGATGGCGACGACAATGAGAACCGTCAGCAGAATCCAACCCGGGGTAATGGCCGGGAGGTTGGAGAAAAGCTTCCGGGAGATGGTGCGATCCTGCAGCAGCGCGCCCGCGACAGCTGCGGTCAGGCCGACCACACGTCCGCCGGACAAGTCGGTACCGGTCAGGACGATACAGCCGGCGATGCCCAGCGCCATGGGCAATGACGCCGCCACCAGGGAAACGATGTTCGCGATGGAACCCGCGGACAGGAAGTTCTTATTCTTGATTGCCGTATAGACGATGAAGATCACCATCAGAATATACAGCGCGTTATTCAGAATGCCGTCCGACCAGAACCGGCGGCGATCCGCCTTGTCGAGTCTCTGGTATTCTTCACTCTTTCTCTGAAGCTGTTTGACTGGATTTGCCATACCGCTGCCTCCTTATACATACTTCGCCGCAAGACGCATGATGTCTTCCTGCGTTGCTGTCTTTGCATCGACTTCACCGGCCAGCCGTCCGCCGGACATGACGAGGATCCGGTCGCACACGCCCAGCAGCTCGGGCATTTCGGACGAAACCATGATGACCGTCTTGCCTTTGTTCGCCAGATCGAGGATCAGCTGGTAAATCTCGTATTTCGCGCCGACGTCGATGCCGCGTGTCGGCTCGTCAAGCAGCAGCACGTCCGGCTCGGTGAGCAGCCAGCGGCCGATGATGACCTTCTGCTGGTTGCCGCCGGACAGGCTGCGGATCTTCGTCTCCTGGGTAGGCGTCTTGGTGTGCATGGCGTCGATGGACCACTGAGTGTCCTTCTTCATGGACTTGTCGCTGAGGACGAAGCCCGCCCGCTTGTGCCTGTCCAGACTGGAAATGACGGAATTTTCCCGGATGTCCAGGATTCCGAAAATACCCGTCGCCCGGCGCTCCTCGGTGAGCAGGGCAAAGTTGTTCTTGATGGACTGCCGGGGATTCAGATTCTTGCACTCCTTGCCGTCCAGCAGAATGCGGCCGCTCTTGCGGGTGGCGACGCCGAACATGGTTTCCAGCGTCTCCGTCCGGCCGCTGCCGTCCAGACCCGCGAGACCCACGATCTCGCCCCGCCGGGCGGTGAAGGAAACGTCCCGCAGATTGTTGTACAGTCCCGTCAGGTGCTCCACTTCCAGATAGACCTCGCCGGGCTTATTCGTCTTCGGCGGGAACTGGTTGCCAAGCTCACGGCCGACCATCAGGCGGATGATGTCGTTCATCTCCAGCTCGGATGCCGGACGGGTCGCCACCAGCTGGCCGTCGCGCATGACGGTAATCTCGTCGGAGATACGCTTGATCTCCGCCATTTTATGGGAAATATAGATGATGCCCATGCCGCGGTCGCGGAGCATGTTGATGATCCTGAACAGATGCTCAACCTCTTCCTCGGTCAGCGAGGACGTGGGTTCATCAAATACGATGACTTTCGAGTGATAGGAGACGGCCTTTGCGATCTCCACCATTTGACGCTGGGAAACCGGCATCGTACCCATGACCCGGTGGGGGTCGACGTCGATGCCGAGCTCTTCAAAAATCGCTTTGGTATCGCGAAGCATCTTGTGCTCGTCCACAATAAAGCCCGCGATCTTGGGATAGCGCCCCAGCCACAGGTTGTCCATGACAGTCCGCTTGAGCGCCTGATTCAGCTCCTGGTGAACCATGGCGACACCGTTGTTCAGCGCCTCCTTGGAGCTGGTGAAATTGACCTCGCGGCCTTCCAGATAAATATGGCCGCTGTCCTTGCTGTAAATGCCGAACAGGCATTTCATCAGCGTGGATTTGCCGGCGCCGTTCTCGCCCATCAGCGCGTGTACGGTGCCTGCCTTGACTTCCAGGCTGACATGATCCAGCGCTTTTACGCCGGGAAAGGTTTTTGTGATATCCGTCATCCGGAGCAGTACGGTTTGCTCCACCTGGATTCCCCTCCTTTTTCGCTAGCATGCTTAGCTGTGAAGGGCAGCCGCCGACACAGCAGCGGCTGCCCTTTTTGGGTTTATAACTTACTTGGTGTAGGCAGCGTAGGCGACGAACAGCTTGTTGGCAATGCCGTCGGCGATGGAGTACATCTCAGCGTTGGTGCCGGCGGTGGCGGCGATGGCGTCAGCCATGGCGGTGCCTTCACCTGTAGCCTTGACGACATCGGCGATGGCGACGGCCATGCCCTCGGCATCCTGCTTGACAGTACCGGTCATCTTGCCGGCAGCGATCAGTTCCTTGGCGGCGTCGGTAGCGTCAACGCCGAACACAGGGATGGTGGTCGCGCCCTCGGCGCCGGTGTTGTAGCCGGCAGCTTCCAGAGCGGAGATAGCGCCTTCAGCCATGTTGTCGTTGTTGCAGATGATCAGCTCGATCATGTTGCCGTTGGCCTCGTTGTACTGGGACAGGTTGGTGTTCATGTAGTCCAGAGCAGCCTGTGCGCTCCAGGCGCCGCCCAGATCCACCTGATACTTGGAGGCGTTGGAAGCGTCGAAGTACTCCAGAGCGGGCTTGCCGGCAGCGGTCAGGACAGCGTCGGCATCCTCAACACCGAACTGGGTGCGGTAGATGGCTTCCACGTTGGCCTCGTCGCCCTTGAACATGGCATAGGAGATCTTGCCGTCGCCATTCAGGTCAACAGCATCCCAGTTGGCCAGCAGGTACTCGCCGACCATCTTGCCCTGCAGGTGACCGGCTTCGGGAGCGTCGGTGCCGATGAAGCAGATGTTGGCGTTGGCGTTCAGGACGGTGCCTTCCTCGCCGTCAGCCTCGATGGCGCGGTTGAAGAAGATAACGGGGGTGCCGTTCGCCAGAGAGATGATCTCGTTGGCAACGTCGGGGGAGCCGGAAGTGACCATGTTGACGACCAGCAGGTTGTAGCCGTCGGTGACAGCGGTCTGGATCTGCTCGTTCTGGGTGGTCTGGTTGTTGTTGCCGTCGAAGTTGTTGTAGGTAACGCCCAGGCTGTCCAGCTGTGCGTCCAGAGCGGTACGGACGCTGGAAATGTAGGTGTCGGCGAAGGTGTAGTAGAACACGCCGACCTTCAGCTCGGAAGCTTCGACCTGAGCCTCGGTCTCGTTCCCTGCGGGGGCGGGGGTGGTAGCGGCGTTAGTGCTGGGGGTGGTGGTCTTGGAGCCGCAGGCGGCCATGGCGACTACCATGACAAACGCGAGCAGCAATGCAAGTGCCTTTTTCATTGCTTTTTTCCTCCATAAAATTCATTTTTTGGTTTCGCCGGGTTGGCTTCACCGTGACTATATTGTATCAGATACGGATTTTTTTTACAGTCATTTTTCCTCGCGGATTTTCTCAAAAAATTTTGCCGCCTCCAAAAAACGCGCCGTGTTTTTGTGCAAAAAGCCCTAAGAAACGGTAAGAATTGCAAGTACGCCGATCAACCGAAAGAAAACATGGCCTTCTGGCTCTCCATGGTAAACATATTTTCTTTGGTGACGATGGTGGTCGCGGTGTCGATGAGCGCCGTGGAATCGAATTTTTCCCCCTGCAAAACCTGCCACGCCTTTTCTACGCCCAGATACCCCATGGCGTAGGAATTCTGCACCACCAGGGCGGCCACCGCCCCCGTTTGCAGCAACTCGATGCAGTTGACGTTGCTGTCGAAGGACACGGCGTGTACCTGCCCCGTCAGCCCCAGGGAGTCCACCGCCTGGGCTACGCCCACGGCCAGCGGCTCGTTGAAGCCGATCAGCACGTTGATCTCCGGATGCTCCCGCAGCAGCTTCTCCGCCGCCAGACGGGCTTCCAGAGCATCGGTGGAAACATTGACGGCATAGATACCCTTGACCCGGCTGTCCCCAAGCAGCACCTCCCGGAAGCCCTGCTCCCGCTCCCGGCAGTTCTGGGTCTCGGCGTAGGCGTTGACAATGCCCACAACGATTTTTTCCTGCGCCGTTTTCAGCGCGGCCTCCCCGCTCATGCGCCCGGCCGCCACATTGTCCGTCCCGATGCGCACGGAAACGCCTTTGGAATCCACATCGCTGTCAATGACCACCACCCGGACGCCCGCGGCCACGGCTTCGTCGATGGCGGCGGCGTTTTCCGTGTAGCTGATGGCGGAGAAGACGATGGCATCCGCCCCGTCGGCCACGGCCTGCCGGATGTAGTCGTTCTGGGTCTCAAAGTCCTCCTCCGTGTCCGGGGCAAGGATGGTCAACTGCACGTTATATTCGGATTTCGCGGCGTTTGCCCCGGAAAAAACCGCTTTCCAGAACTCCGTGGTGGAGGATTTGGCGATCAGATAAATATTGTATGACCCGCCACTCTGATGCGTACCGGCGCAGCCGGAAAGGCACACCAGCAGCGCCAGAAGAACGGCGATCCACTTAATGCTTTTCATGCTCCACCTCCTCCCGTACCTTCGGCATACGCACCGTTACCTTCGTCCCCTCGTCCGGGACGCTTTCGATGGTGATGCCGTAGGCGTCGCCGAACCAGATCTTCAGCCGGTCGTTGACATTCTTGATGCCGATGCCGGACTTTCCGTCGGGCTTCCGGCGGAAAATTTCCTCGATCTGCTCCGGCTCCATGCCCACGCCGTTGTCCTCCACCGTGAAGAGAACATCCTCCCCCTCGGCGCGGACACGGATTTCAATATGTCCCTCGTCCACCAGACCGTTGACGCCGTGGTAGATGGCGTTTTCGATGATGGGCTGGAGGGTGATCTTGTTGCAGAGATACTCCGTGCAGTCTTCCTCCACGTCGAAGTGGTAGGAAAACTGCTCCTTGTAGCGCACGCTCTGGATTTGCAGATAGCTCTTGGCGTGCTGCACCTCGCTGCGGATGGGGATCAGCTCGTGGCCCTTACTGATGCTGATGCGGAACAGCCGCGCCAGCGCGTTGACCATCACCACGGCTTCCGCGTTCTTCCCCTGCTCGCACATCCACGAAATGGAATCCAGCGTATTGTAGAGGAAGTGGGGGTTGATCTGCGCCTGTAAGGCTTTCAGCTCCGTCTTGCGCAGGTTGACTTCCTCACTGCGCACCGTGGCCATGAGCTTCTGAATCTTTTTGACCATGTGGTCAAAGGACGCCGACAGGTTCTCCACCTCCCGGACACCGGTGACGGGTTCATAGGAAAAGCCCTCGCCGGACTTTTCAAAGCTCTGCATGGCGACGATCAGATCGTGAATGGGACTGGACAGCACCCGGGAAAGCATCAGGCTCAGCAGCACCGCCGCAGCCAGAATAAACAGTGCGCCGATGAAGGTAATGCGCATGATCTCCCGCAGGGCGTCGGTAATCAGCTCCTGAAACGAGCTGACGCCTACGACCCGCCAGATGCCGTTTTCCAGCGTCTGGACGGTGTAGATGGTGCTCCCCTCCACGTGCGTCCCGTCCGGGAGAGAGGCCGTCAGGTCGGTATTCTCGCTTTTCAGCTCGGAGTAAATGAGCTGCTGCTGGGGGTGGTAAACGAGGTTTCCCTCCGTGTCCTCAAGGAAGCAGTAGCCCCGCTGGCCGATGCCCACGCCGCTGATATAGGTGGAGATGTTGGAGCAGCTCACGTCCACGGCGATGTACCGCTCCCCCTCCCGGGTAAGGGACGGGCGGATGATGGTCACGACCCATGGGTAGTCCTCCACAAAAATCGACATCACGTGGGGCGCGGAAATGAAGCCCGTCTCGTAAAGCTCCCGCTTGTCCGGGTCAAAGGAAAGGTTTTGCAGGATATCTTCCCGCAGACGGCGGCCAAGGCTGTAGCAGTTGCGCATTTCCCCCTCCGCGTCGTAGGTGGTGACGGCCACCACGTCGGCGCGAATTTCCAGAAACGCCTCGAACCGCGCTTCCCGTTCCTCCGCGGGCAGGTCTAAGTAGCCGGTCAGCAGCGTCACCGCGTCGTTCATGTCCTCCAGGTATTCGTTCATGGTGCTGCCGGCCTGTGCGATGGCCTGACGGCTGGTGGTCTCGGCGTTGCGCAGCAGCGTCCGGCGGTAGGTCTGCATAAAGACCAGATTGGCGCACAGCAGCACGCTCACCGCAACCGCCGTGAGCGTGAGCGCCATGATAAGATTCATGCTGAGACCCTTTTTCTTCATACGTCGGCCTCTTTCTGTTCCTGACGCATCCGCGCCGGGGATTTTCCGTAGTATTTTTTGAAGCAGTAGCCGAAATAGCTCTGGTCGGCGTAGCCGCAGCGGCGGGACACCTCGGCAATGCGGCTGCTGCCGCCCCACAGCAGCTTCAGCGCCACGTCCATCCGCTTCTGAATCAGCAGGTTCATGAAGGTGTCGCCGTAAAATTTCTTGATGTTCGCACCTAAGTAGTTCGCGCTGATGTGCAGCCGCTCGCTGACGGATTGCAGCGACAGCTCCTCGTCCATGTATTCCTTCTCGATGATCTTCAGCGCCCGGGCGCAGAGCATGGCCATGTCATCCCAGCCCCCGGCGGCGTACAGTCCGCCGCCTCTGCGGGCGATTTTCAGGGCTTCCATGGCTTCTAAGTAAGCGGCGTGTCCCTCGCCGAGAGAGGCGTACTCCTTGCTTAAGCCTGCCAGCGCTTCCCCGCCCCAGGCGCGGCGGGTGGCCTGCCGCAGCTCGTCCAATGACGCATACAGCCGCCCGAACCCGTTGCCGGAGGCCAGCAGAAGCACCGTCCGGTCGCCGCTGGAAAATCCGCAGCAGGAAAACGCCCGGGAGAAAATCCGCTCCGCCATGGGCAGCAGCTCCGGGTGCGCCCCGTCGGGCAGGCTGAACGCCGCCACCACGATATGCTCGTCCCCCCGGATTTCCATTCCGGCGCTTCGCAGGGATTCCGCCGCGGCCGGCGGCTCCGGGCGGGCGTACTCGTCCAAAAGCATCGTGGCCGTGACCATCCGCAGCGCTTCCGCGCCGCCCTGAGGGCGGGTCAGGCTGGCAAGGCGTTTTTCGATCTTGTCGTGAATCTTCCGCAGTTCTTCCGTCAGCTCCGCCATGCTGATGGGCTTGAGAAGGTAGGCCACGATCTCGTCCTCGATCCCGGCCTTGGCGTACTCAAAATCGTCGTAGCCGCTTAGGAAAGCCACTTGCAGCAGCGGCTGGACGGCCTTCGCCTGTCTGGTGAGAGCCGTCCCGGAAATAAACGGCATCCGGATATCCGTCAGCAGGAAATCCGGCTGAAGCGCTTCCACCAGCTGCAGCGCGTCCAGCCCGTTCCCGGCGCGACCCACAAGGCGGAAGCCCAGGGACTCCCAGTCGATCAGCTGGCAGACGGCGCCCAGCAGCTCCGGCTCATCGTCCGCCACCAGAACGGTCAACACCTGATGCTTTTCCATGCTCAGCCCTCCATTCGCATTGTTGATTTGATTATAAAAGATTTCCCGAAAAAACACAAGCCCGGAATGTTACATTTTCACATTCCGGGCTTGCCCCTTGATTTGATTTTTGGTTATTTTACAAGTGCATCAATATTCGCTGTCGTGATCTTCTGCCACGGAATGGTCAGGGGTTCCTTATTGGTGAATATCCCCGCTTCCCATTTCTCGTAGTCCGCCCTGTTCATGAACCGCCGCTCTCCGTTTTCCGTTATCAGGTAGACATAGCCGTCATGCTCGGTGTCAATGTCATCCGGGTAGGGCGTTTCCGTATAGGAATCGTAGTCGGTGATATCCTTGCACCATGCGTCCACATAGAAGGCATCTTTATAGCTATCCTCCGCTTCGTCATAATACGCAATGGCGTAAGGCCAGAGGACATCCCCCGCATACCCCTGATTGTGGGACGCCTCCACCTTGAGCATACCGGGATAATGGGTCACTCCCACATAACTGTAGGACTCAATCCGCACGCCGTCGGTTTGGGGGTCATAGCCATAGATGATCTCACACATTCCCGCCATGTAGGTGTTGGATACGGAAACCAGCAGTTCTTCCTCCCCGTCTCCGTCCACATCCGTAACGGCAAATTGTTCGTCTTCAATCGTACCCGGTTCCCACACTTCAATATTCCCCGAGTCGGGCAGTTCCGGCCAGCGCAGATCGTCATGGACAGTCCGGAGCGCCCGCTGGAACGCGCTGCGGGCAGCGTCGTTCCGGTCGGGGGCGGCGGTTTCCGGCTGGGGGGGCTCTGCCGTTGTCTCCACGGGGATACGTTTCGACGGAGCGAAGTACTGTGCCATGGTGGGCTTCGGTGCGGTTGTCCTGCTGCAAGCGGAAAGAAGCAGCAGCCCCGCCGCCAGCATGAGACATAGTTTCTTTTTCATCGGTCTTCCCTTTCTTTAGTTCAGCACAATGGGCGCCTCCTCCACGACTTCCTCCGTCAGGCAGTCGTGCTCCCGCATCCACTCCAGCGTATGCGCGGAGTCGGCAAAGACGGACAGGTACGCGCCGGTGGCATACACATCGTTCTCCCCCCAGAGGGATATTGTCAGGGACTTTGTCTTGTAATATTCCTCGTTATACTTGTCGTAGTCCCAGAAATATCCCAGATGGTAAGCACTTCTCTGGGTCATGGTGCGCTCGTCGCAGTCGGCCTTGACGGCGGCCAGCAGAGACTCCACCAGCTCCGGCGTGATCTGGTGAGTCATGTCTCCGATGTTCATGGAGGTGATATCCTCCGGGTTAAAGTCATCCTGATAGCCGTACCGTGACTGCTTCCATACCTGTTCCCAGCGGCTTGCGTACTCGCTTACGATCTTGCCCTCGTCCAGATTTGCCCAGATGTTGTAGTTACGGGTCATGGTGCATCCGTTTTTCAGCTTATAATAAATGGTGATGTCATCTGTGGTCAGCATCGGCCCGTCGGCGTTGTAGCCGCCCTCACCGTAGACGAATCCGCCCTCCGGCATGACCGGGTGCTTTTCCTTTTCCTCCCGGTGCAGGATGTAGGCCAGCGGGTAGTCGCCGTAGCTCTCGATGCGGTCTTCCAGCGCCATGGCGTGGAGGGTGGTGATCTGCCGGATGTCTTCCTCGCTTGTCAGCTCCAGACCGTCAAAATTCAGGGTCACGGAGCTGACGTCCTCCACGTCCGGAATGCGATCCTCAATGCCCAGCACGTCAAAGCGGGTAGCGACCAGGCTCACGGCGACCATGGCGGTCAGAATCCCCAGGCCGACCCAGCTGCGCAGCTGGAACACCCGTGTGGTGCGCTTCAGAAGCATTTTTGCGCCGAACCAACCGGCGGCGCCGCCGCAGAACAGAAGAAGATACAGCATGGACATACCGGCGCCGATTCTGTACGCGAGGAAGGCTTCCACACCCATAACCACCAGCGTACCGACCCCCACAGCGCAGACCAGCTGAAACAGCGGCTGCAAAATGGGGAATGCAATGGCGTCCCCGGCGCATTCCAGATTCCGCTTCCGGTACAGCAGCAATCCCACGATGGCAAAGACGATGCCCACCGCCGCGTAGATCAGCAGGGACGTGAATTTCCCCTGATCGACGCTGAACGCCGCCACCATCTCACTTTCCCGGCCGTAGAACCGCAGCGACAGCTGGTGAAAATCCTCCACCGCCACATAAGCGCCGCTGGTCATATCCGCCACGGGCGTCAGCAGGCTGACCCACCTGTCCGGCGTGACCACGCCGAAGAGCATGGGCGTGTAAAGGGTATTGATAATATAGTAGAGGATAAACGCGCCGCCGTTCAGCACCGCGTACACAACTGCCATGGCAAAGCGGTTACCGGTGCAGAACACGCTGAAAATCGCCGCGCCGAAGAAGGTGATGAATTGCAGGTTGGTGCCGACGTACCATAAAAGCGCGATCTGCCACGCGTTTTCCACAATGGTGGCGTTCAGCAGCGGCACGGACAGCAGCGCCATCACCGCCGTGGGAATCATGGAGAACAGCAGTCCGGAGACCACGTTGGTCAGAAACAGCGTCTCCCGGCGCATGGGCATGGCGTGCAGGGCGTTGCACATACGGGAATTGTACAGGTCGCCGAACAGCAGCATGGCGCACAGCGGCGCAAAAAGCAGGTTCACCAGCCCCATGAGCTGAAGGTTCCCGGCTATCCGGGAAGCAAACCAGAACGTCCGGCCCATTTCCTCATTGTTCTGATATAGCATCATCATGCCCAGAATCAGGCACAGGGTGTACACCGCCATCACCGGGGCGAACCGGGTCAGGTTCTTTTTGAACACGGTTTTATTAAAGAAGGATGTCTTTGATTTCATAGTCCACGCCTCCCAGCTCGTAAATGAAGATTTCCTCCAGGGACAGGGGCAGCACGTCAAAATACGCGGGCTTGCACGCCGCGATTTTCGCGCCGACCTCCTCGGCCTCGCCCCGGACGATCAGGGTCTTCAGGCGTCCGGAAACGGACGCGTTGAGGATGTCCAGCTCCTGAGGGGCATCGCCCACCAGCTGCAATTTCACGGTGCTGCCCTGCATGTCCGCAAGGCTCTTTTCCAGCAGCATTTTGCCCCGGTTCATGATGCCCACGTAGTCGCACACGTCCTCCAGCTCCCGCAGGTTGTGAGACGAGATCAGCACCGTGGTGCCGTGCCCCGCCACGTCGGAGAGAATCAGACCCATGACCTGCCGCCGCATCACCGGATCCAAGCCGTCCACCGGCTCGTCCAGGATCAGCGTCTTCGGGCGGGTGCAGACGGTCAGGTGGAACGCCGCCTGCTTCTGCATACCCTTGGAAAACCGGCGGATGGGCGTCCGCTTGGGAAGCTGGAACACGTCATACAGCTTGTCAAAAAGCTGATCGTCAAAGGTGGGGTAAATGCCCCGGTAGAACTTTCGCATATCCTCCAGCGTCGCGGAGGGGTAGTAGAAAATCTCGTCGGGGATATAGCCGATGGCCGCCTTCACGGCGGGATTTTCGTAGATCGGCTGACCGTCCATGGTGACGGCGCCGCTGTCCGGGCGGTAGACGCCGGTGAGGTGCCGGATGGCAGTGGACTTGCCCGCGCCGTTGGGGCCGACGAGGCCGTAGACCCGCCCGCTCGGGACGGTCAGGGTCAGGTCGTCCAGCGCCTTAAAATTGCCGAAGGTCTTGGTCACATTCTTCATTTCAAGCATGTCTATGGTCTCCCTTCTCGATTCTGGCCACCAGCTCGCCGTGGCTCGCGCCCATGGTCAGCAGCGCCGCGGCGGCTTCGTCGAAGCTCAGCAGCAGCCGTTTTTTCTCCCGTTCTCTGATCTCTCCGTCGCCGCAGACGAAGCAGCCCTTTCCCGGCACCGTGGCGATCCACCCTTCCGCTTCCAGCCGCCGGTAAGCGCGCTGGATGGTATTGGGGTTAATGGCAAGCTGAGCGGCCAGATCCCGGACGCTGGGCAGCTTCTCCCCCGGACGCAGCACGCCGCCGGTGATCTGCTCCCGGAATCCGTCCACGATCTGCGCATAGATCGGCCGGGAGTCCCGGTAATCCAAGTGTACCATGGTATTCCTCCTTAACTGTATTAGTTGTACTAGTACGGTTAGGATAACGCAGGATACAGGATTTGTCAATACGAGGGGAGATTAAGAGTTTATTAAATAACGAGCCGTTCAGGGACAGCAAAACCCCGGCAGGCCGTCTGGCCTGCCGGGGCGTGTACCTGAGAAGGAAATTTGTCAAGGATATTTTTGCTGACTGTCATGTATCTCCAGACATAGAAGCAGCACCTGCGGTTTCATACTGAACTCCAATTAAAATCTTTAAAAAAGATTTTAATTGCCTGAAGGGCATGGAGTTCATATGAGACTTGTTTTGTGATTTCTTTCCTTATAAATCACAAAACAGGCAGCGCCGTCAGGCGATGCCTTCCTGATTAAAATTAAGATTTTAATCAGGAAATAGTATCAAAAGAAGCACCTGTGCTCTGTCTGCCATACATCAGCGGTAATAGTATGCCGTAATGCTGTGATAGGTACAATCTGCTTTCGCAATGGGCTGCGGCCAATGCGGGTGGTGGATGCTGTCCGGATAGAATTGCGTTTCCAGACAGATACCGCTGCGGGGGCCGTAGAAAACGCCATCCTTACCCGGGACATTCAGGTAATTTCCGCTGTACAGCTGAAGTCCGGGCCGGTCGGTGATGACCGTCAGCTTCCTTCCGGAAGCGGGATCGCTCAGAACGGCGGCTGGATTTCCGGCAAGAACAAAGTTGTGGTCGTAACCCCCGGGCGGCGTCGGTGGAGCGCTCAGAGACCTGCCCTCGGTAAAGTCCAGACAGGTGCCGGATACATCGGCAATTTCTCCTGTAGGGATACCGGTTTCATCGGCAGGGGTATACTGCGTGGCATTCAACCAAAGGGTATGCACCATTGCCTGCTCCGGGTGCTGATGGCCTGACAGATTGAAATAGGCGTGGTTCGTTAAATTGAACACCGTGTCCTGATCGCAGATCATTTCGTAGGCGATTTCCAGAGCTTTGCCGGTCAGGGTATAAGTGACCGCAATTCGGGCATTGCCGGGAAAGCCCTGATCGCCGTCAGGGCTGAACAGCCGGAAGCGGATGCTGCTTTTGCTGTAATGGGTAACATCCCACAGACGGAGATTATAACGGTTCGGGCCGGAATGAATATTATGCGGGCCCGAGGTGGGGGTAAGAGAATAAGTCGTGCCGTTCAGGGAATATTGCGCATCTTTGATCCGATTGGCATTGCGGCCAACGATTGCGCCCATCATGCCGGGGTTCTGAAAATATTCCTGCGCGGAATCGTATCCCAGCACGATATCGTCCTTCCGGTCCGCGGCATCCGGAACCAGCCAGCGGACAATGGCTGCCCCCAGATTTGTGAAGGCAGCCTGCGTATATTCATCCCCAATCCAATACAGATCGGCCTGTCGGCCATCCGGGAGCCTTCCAAAGTTCTGCTTCATTGGGACACCTCCTGTGACAGATGAGGGATCAACGCTTTTTTCAGCAAAAGGCAGTTTACATAGGCGCTCAACGCAAAGCCAATCACCAGATAGACCCAGAACAAGAGCAGAAAGCCGTATGTCCAGCACAAGACCAGCGCCGCGGGAAGGACATTTATCACGCAGACCAGCAGCGTTCTGGGCAGCTGCTGCATGGACAGCGCAAAGGCAGTGAAAAGCTTGGCCTTGCACTTCCCGCCGGTGACAAGCAGAGGGAACAACCAGCTTCCGGTGCTGAGCAGAAGAAACAGTGTCAGAACCAGCAGACCGACTGCGGCCGGTTTACCGGCGTGGTTCCAGAACAGTCCCACGATGATTAAATCGGCCGCAGCGACAGCAACCACGGTCAGCCAGAGAAGCCAGAATACCGTCGTCTGCTTGAAACGTTTTAGAAAAATCCGCACGAACAGCGTGTAAAGATGCCCTTCATCATGAAGCAGAGCCAGAACCGTTCCGTACAGGGCAGTGGTTGCGGCGCCGATGGTGACGACGGGAATACAGCACAGTACATACAGAAGATTCAGGATCACCAGATCGGTCAGGGTACACAGAATATGGAAAATGCGGGATTCAATAAAACGGTTCATGACGGCTCCTTTTAACGGGACCCAATGGGGGAGCCGGAAGAATCCCGAAGCACCAGATTGGTTTTCAAGCGAACCTTCTGGGAAAGAATGATGGGATTCTCCAGCATCTGGATCAGCGTGGCGGCAGCAATGGCGCCCATTTCCTGACTGGGCTGAGAGACGGTGGAAAGAGACGGCGTCACATACTTGCTGGCCTCGATGTTGCCGAACCCAATGACGGCGAAGTCATCCGGGAGACGCAGACCGCCTTCCGTCAATGCCCGCATACAGCCTATAGCCAGCGGATCGGATGCGCAGATGGCCGCCGTAGGCCGGTGCAGCATGTTCAGGATCGTTTTGCCCTGCTGGTAGCCGGAGAATTCGCTGAATTCACCGAAAAGGATATGGTCGTTTTCCAGAGGAAGGTTATGACGTTCCATGGCGATCTGGTATCCCAGCAAACGGTGCTTGGTGTTCTGGAAATTCTTATTGCCGCCGATGAAGGCGATATTCTGATGCCCCAGGGAGATGAGGTGCTCCGTGGCGTCCATGGTGGCGGCGGTATCGTCCACGTTCACACTGCTGGTATGGAGATCCTTGGCCTGACGGTTGATCAGCAGGCTGGGCAGCCCGGCTTCGCTGAGCAGAGGCACCAGCGTCCGTTCCTGCTCCTCGCTGGTGCCGATGATCAGGTAGCCGTCCTTGGGCGAAGCGATCAATGACTGCGGGGACATGGTTTTTTCGTCAAAGATAATGGTGGTATTGGATACAGAACGGCTGGACAGAGCCTCTACGAAGCTGGTGATGATGGTGAACAGCGAGGGGTGCCCTGCCAGATCCGCTGCGGAATGGGCGGGCATAATGATCCCCACAGAGAACCGGCTGGACTCCTTCGCCGGGGTGATCGCCTTTTTATTCTGGAGAATCTGCTGAGCCGCAATGACCTTGGCGCGGGTGTTGGGGCTGACGGAAGCACCTGAATTCAGCACCCGGAATACTGTGCTGGGGGAAACACCGGCTGCCTTTGCAATCTCACGGATGGTAGCTGGCTTGGATTCCATAAAACCGCCTCACTTTTCAGAAAATGTCCTGTTTTTCTGTTCTATCAGAATGAAGCCATTGTATCAAAAGAATGATAAAGATGCAACAGCCACATTATAAATTTTATATTTTTTGGAAAATGAAACAAAAATCGTTCCATAAATGAAGTGAATATTACCAAAGGAAACTGTCAGTTTTCGTCAAATCTGGTAATTGCAAAACCGGATTATTTGTGATAGTATCAAATCAGCAGCAAATACAGCCGTGCAAATACGATACCGCGGGATTTGCGGTTACGGAATGAAAATGAAACAAAGTTGAAGAATGGAATGAAACGATTTTGTTTCACAATTCTGCATTTACGGGTTTGCTGACTAAAAAACAGGAAGGATGCAAAACAATGAAAAAGATTCTCGCCATCGTACTGGCACTGGCCATGATTCTGTCTCTGGCCGCCTGCGGCTCCAAAGCTGAGGAAACCAAACCCGCCGAATCCGTCAAGACGACGGAAGCTGCCAAGACGGAAACCGTCAAGGAAGAAAAAGAACCCGTCACTTTGGAGTTCCTTTGCTGGGGCGCTGCCGAAGAAACCACTGCCGATGCTTTCAAGGCCATGCTGGACGGTTTCATGGAAAAGTATCCCTGGATCACCGTGGAAGTTACCGAGAGCAACTACCCAATTATAAGTGCGGTGATCCGCAGTTTCTGCGATTATACCTTTTTGACGGTAAATAAGCCCCTGAAGTGGAACGATTTTGCCAATTACAAGACCATTTTCAAAAACGGCTTCCTGACCCAGCTGTGGACGACCATGAAGTTCACGGTTGGCACAGTGGGAATCGAACTGGTGCTGGGCATGAGTATTGCCCTGCTTCTGAATACGAAGATCCGCGGACGCAATGCCCTCCGCTCTGTTTTTTTGATGCCATGGTGCATCCCCTCCATCGTCACGGCGCTGCTGTGGTCATGGCTGTTCCAGGCACAGTACGGTATTATCAACTATGTCCTGTACGGCCTTGGCCTGATTTCCAACCCCACCGCGGAATGGGTGCTGAACCCCTCCACGTCTCTGGGCGTGGTGACCATTGCGGTGGTCTGGAGACAGACCCCCTATATGCTCGTTATGATCCTTGCCGGTCTGCAATCCATCAATCATGATCTGGTGGAAGCGGCCTCCATTGACGGCGCCAACAGCTTCCGTGTGTTCTGGCATATCACGCTGCCGGGAATCCGGGTGGTGCTGGGCAATACGATCATCACCTGTATCATGGCGTCCTTCCAGCAGTTTACCATTATTTACAACATGACGGCCGGAGGCCCGCTGGGCAAAACCACCACGCTGTCCATTGCAGCCTACAAGCAGGCGTTTACCCAGCTGGATCTGGGCGCAGGTTCCGCCATCGGCGTTATCTGGATGATGCTTCTGGGCGCGGCCATCGCCATCTATAACATGAAGACCAAACGCTTCGACGAACTGTAAGGAGGGTCGTTCATGGTTTCAAAAAATTCACTGGGGAAGAAGATACTGACCTATCTGGTCATCGTCATTGCGCTGGCGGCGTTTATCTTCCCGATCTACTGGATGTTCATTGCTTCGTTCAAGGAAAACAGCATCCTGATGCGGGTGCCGCCCCAGCTGTACCCTACATTCAAGACCATTGATAATTACATATCCATTATCACCAACACCAAATATCTGAATTACATCAAGAATTCCTTCGTTATCATCTCCGACACCGACGACACTTTCAATTTTGTTGTTTCCATTCTCTACACGCAGCTTTTCAACTTGTTATGCGACAAAGCCGACGATGTTTACGGCGGGCGGCTGCCTGTTCATGTGCGCTGCCTGTTAGATGAATTTGCGAATATCGGTCAAATCCCGAAGTTTGAAAAGCTCATAGCGACCATGCGAAGCCGCGAAATATCGGCTTCTATTATTTTGCAATCACAGTCGCAGCTAAAGGCAATCTACAAGGACAACGCCGATACCATAGTCGGCAACTGCGACACCACGCTTTTCTTGGGCGGCAAGGAGAAAACCACCCTCAAAGAAATATCGGAGATTTTAGGCAAGGAAACGATAGACAGCTTCAACACTTCCGAAACCAGAGGGCGGGAGCTTTCGCATGGGCTGAACTATCAGAAGTTAGGCAAGACTTACTTAGCAGCCGCGAAGTGGAAAATATCTTTGAAAACTCTGATTTTGTCCTCATGCTCAATCAAGCGGCAGGCGACCGGGCTATCCTTGCAAAGCAGCTTAACATTTCCCCGCAGCAGATGAAGTACGTTACTCACACCGAAGCGGGCGAGGGGCTTATCTTCTACGGAAACGTGGTACTGCCCTTTGTAGACCGCTTCCCGAAAGACACCGAGCTTTACCGGGTAATGACGACGAAGCCGGAGGAAGTGGGCGAAGCATGACAGAGGAATTAAAGACGGACATTATCATCAAGCCGCTCATAGGTTCCCTCAAAAACCTCCTGATGCAAGTGGTTGCGGAATTCTGGAACATCCGAAAATAGCCGGATAAGCTCCATATCTTTTGAATTGAGAACGGCACGGCGCACAGCGGCATTACACTCGATCTCCGCATTTTCCCGGTCAGAGTGCCCGCAGGCGTTGCGATAGGCCGTATCCTCCGAAACCGCTGCCATCACCACCGGCCTGTAATGCTCCAAACGTTCCTGCACCGTGGGCTGAACTTGCTCTGCGGTGGGGTCGCGGAACACCCTCGTGCCGTCCGCGCCGAACTCTGCTTCATAAGCATTGATGGCGGCTTCTGCTTCATGGTCGATAGAGCGCAGCGTGTAAATGTGGCGCTCACCTCTAAAGTCTGGCGCTTCGGCAATCGTCACATCATACTTATCGCGCAATTTCTCTACATACATCTCTAAATTGTGCGACGGTACGCCGCACATCTCCACACGGCCAGCGCCGGGTATCGCTCTTGTGGTAAGGTTGAGATCAAGCAAACTCGCCGGAGAGCGTTTCACGGAAATCTGTGTTTGTCAGTTGCTCCGCCAGCCGCGCCGTTTCATCGGGGAATCCGCCGCCCCGCAGCGTATCCATACAGGAGAGATTGCCCTGTTCCCGCGCCTCGTCGCTCAGGTCGTGTTTCAGATACCAGAGGGCTTGGGCAAGCTGCATCCGCTCATGTTGCCCTGCCTCGGCAAGCTCCACATTGGAGGCATACGCGCCGCTGTCCATAAGCTGGGAAATGTGCGCGGCGGCATCCTGCCATGCGATTACCTGCGCGCTGCGCACATACTCCGCGCTCCTGCCGGGGGCGATGTGGATGCCGTCTACGGCGTACCACGCGGAAAGCTCGCCCTCCGGCGTCTTAAAGCCGTTGCCGCCGTGGAAGGTGCTTTGCAGCAGCGCGGCAACGTCCTCCACAGACTTCTGCTTCTGGAACGCGGCGGAAATGACCATGCGGGTATCGTCCGCGTTGCCGCCCAGCCGCAGCACATGGTCAAGCTGCTCCTGAGAAACGGAAAAAGCGAAGGACGCTTGTGCGCTCTCCGCTTCTTCTATGGCTGTAATCTGTTCCGCTTCGGTGGGGAAAAAGGATAGCTGACCGCCCCGTGCGGGGTGTTCTGTTATGCGTAGATCAGCTCGTCCAGAATAATCTCCTCGGCCTGCGCCTTGCAGGTGTTCATCAGGCCCACCCATTTCATCGGGTCGCGGGCTTTCAGGCTTTCCGTCGCCCCCGCTTCCGCCGCCAGCTCCGGCATCATCTGCTCCAGACGGCTCTGCGCCGCCTGCTCGATCTCCAGCAGGTGCGGGAACAGTGTCTCCTCCAAGATCATCTGGTTCCAGAGGATGGGGCGATGCTCCTTCAGGTACTTCTGGCGCATCCGCCCGTACTTGCCGAGGGGCTGCTCCGGCACCTCGATCTTCAGGTCGGGAATCATGTAATCTCCGTTCATCGTGTAAGTCAGGTTGTTCTCCATGCTCTGCCGTCCTTTCCGCGCTGTGTTCGCGCTCATAATTTCGTATGGTAACTTCGATCTGCCGCAAAACCTGTTCGTTGATCTCGCTGACCGCCGTGCCGAGTGCCGCCACCGTGCGCGGGGTGTTGAAATCAAAGATGCTGAAAAAATCCTCGTGTTCAAAGTGATCCTCCGGCCGCATCCCGCAGCGGGACATGAGGGAGTAGGTGATGCTGACCGCCGCGGCGTTTTTGAACGCCACCTCGATGTTGTAATCATCATACTCCTCCAGATAGGAATCCGCAACGATGCCGAGGATGTCGCGGGAATGGTCGCGCCAGTATTCCGCAGCAAGCTGAGAAGCGACGCTCTCGAACTGCTCCGCAAGGCCGTTTTTGCCGGAAACGCTGTAATTACGCTCCAGCATGGCGCTCACGCTGTCGGTATGCGCGTCTTTCAGCTCCCACAAGTTGACGCGGCGGGCGTTTTCCTTTCCGCCGGTGTCGGAAACGTCAAAGACGTATTTGAGCCTTGGCTTGTAGCCGGTAGCGTCAATGAGGGCGATGCCCGTGCTGCCGCGCCGGACATAGCGCCCCATCTTCTCATTCCAAAAGTCGTACTCCGCGCAGGCGGTGGCCTCCGGGCGCTGCATATAGATCATGAGCTGCTCGTTGTAGGGGTACTTATACAGCCTTGCGGCGGTGGTCAGGAACGCCGTCCACGCCAGATGGCTGCCGGTGATCTGCCGCGCGGTGCGCTCTGCCTGCTCCGCGTAGGCTTGCAGTTTGTTTGGCATAAGCAAAATCCTCCTCTCATGGTTTTCTGTTGAAGCCGTTTCTCTTCGCCGCCTCGCTCGCCGCCTGTTTCCGCTTCTCACTGTACGGCGCGGTCAGGCGGAAGGACAAGCGCCCCTTGCGGATGCTGAACTCCATGCCGCCTGTGTCGGGGTCTGCGTCCAGTTGACAGCACTCTGCGGGGTGCTGCGCGGCGTAGGCGGTAAGGCGGTTTCTAAGGTCAGTATTGTGGGTGCGGATATGGATAAGGGGTTCTTTTTCGTCAAAGGTGATTTCCGTGATTTTCTGCGCTTTTGTCAGTCCTGTTCTCATAAATGGCCTTTCTGCGCCTCCTGCGCGAAGCAGGCGCGATTTTGGGGTATTTTCTTCGGCTCATGACTTGGAAAAAACGGCGATTTTCAAACAGAAACGCGCCGGATGATACATTCCTCATCCGGCGCGCTCCCAGCGGCGAATCTGCAATTTTTCCGGCTCTTGACCGTAAAACAGTCAGCTTTGCTCAGAGGTCAAAATCCGGCGTCAGGTCAAGGGCGGCGTACTCCGCGTCGGTAATGTCGCGCAGCTTTGCGAGGGCGCTGTCCGTCAGCTCCCGCAGCTCGGCCTCCTCCGCGTCCAGATACCCCCGCATTTCTGTGAGGGCTGCGATCAGGCCCTCGCGGGTGCCTGCCGCGTTGTAGATGCTCATGAGGCTGACTTCATCGTGGGTGAAATGCTTGTCGTTCATATCAAAGCTCTCTTTCCGCGCTCCGTTTGGGCGCTGTTTTGTTTTTCGCCTGCTCCGGCATCCTTTCCCTGAGCTTTTCCAGCACGGAGGGCTTCTTCTGTTCGCGGTGAGAGGCCGCAGCCAGCTCCGTCAGGGAGATGGAAAAGCCCGCCTTGACTTGCTCCTCCAGCTCTGTTACGGTGGGCTGCTTGGGGCCGTTGTTGATGATGCCGTCGATCATGCCATAGTCGTCCTCCAACAGCATCTCCGCGTTTTTGAGGTAATTCTCCGGCTTGAGGAAATTGGGAAGCTCCCGGAAGCCGATGCTGTCAACGTAATGACAGGATACTACGCCGTTTTGCTTCAAGGCAACGATGTCGCTGACCGACAGGCTGTGTCCCTTGAAATCCGCAGGGTGATCCACGTTGAACCGCTGATAAATCATATCCAGATTGGTTCTGGCATTTCCATAATCCATAAACCCTCCGGTGTAGATCGCGTCGTAGCCGCCGCGCTCCGGCATGATGCCTTTGCTCTGCAAATAGTCATAGTTCATGAAGCGGTAAGCGTCCAATTCACCGCCGCGCCGGATCTGGTAAATGAGGAAAGCGTCCTGCGGGTTTTCCAGAAACAGCTTTTCCGTGTCTGCCTGTTCGCGCAGCGTCACAACGCCGCGCACCGCGTCCCATTCCTCGCGCTCCACGCCGAACACGCCGGTGTGGGAGGAAATGTCCTCGGCGTCCAGCGCCATGGCCTCGGTGTTGTCGCCGTAGAGCAAAAATACGGGAACGTCCTGCATGAACAGCTCCATGGCGCGCTCCTTGGTCAGCGGCAGCATGGCATTGCCGTCCGTGTAGCCGTACTGATACATTTCCAAAAAGCCGATGCTGGTATCCGGCATGGGATAGCCCTGCTCCAGCTCCGGCAGCGGCGGCAGCTCATTTGCTTCCTGCAAAGCCTGAATCATTTCGGAATCGACAAGGGAGAGCGGCGCGGCATTCTCAATCTCATGGAGCTTGCATACCTCCAGCGCCGCCGCGGAAAGGGTCATATCCGGTGCGTCAAGCTGCCCGCCATTCAGCGCTTTCTTTGTTCCCGCGTCATAGATGGTGTAGTCGATGCCCTCCTCCGTGCGCTGCACATGGACGTATTTGCTGTCGTCTGCCAGATACAGCTTTTCCGTTTCAACCTCCGGCTGCGGTTCCTCCTTTGCCCGCCATTCCTGACGGAACAGGCCGTTGAAGCGTTCCAGCAGCCCATGGGAGCCGTCGTCGATGCCGATCTCGTCTGCCAGCTTGACGAAATCCTCCAGTCCCTTCCGCAGTTCCGTGTCCTCACCGGCAAGCAGCCGGTCCGCCACCGCCTCCGCTGTGGGTTTGTCCGCGCTGTCGGGAACGTTCAGATCCCTGCGCAGGAACGCCGCATATTCAGCGGCAAAGGCCAGCGCGTCGGCGCGTGAGGGCGGGATGGTGACAAGCTCATATTCCGTGTCCTTGGGAAGCTCGATGTAGAACTTTTCCGCTTCACCCGCAGCATTGCCGGTGGTTTTCTTTTTATGAACAGTTTTCCGGGGTTTCCTGTCGGAAACCCCGGAAAAATATCATCTGCTTCCCTTGTCGTAGGGGATGCCCTCGGCCTTGGGGGCGCGGGACTTCTTGGAGGTGAACGCCAGCACCACCAGAGAAATGATGTACGGGAGCATGTTGTACACCACACTGGGGATGTTCATGTTCAGCAGGAAGTCAAAGCCGGAATACACATTGCCCAGCGCCCGGCAGAAGCCGAACAGCAGCGCGGCCAGCGCGATTTTCAGGGGGTGCCACGCGCCGAAGATCATGACGGCCAGAGCCAGGAAGCCGAAGCCCGCCACGCCGTTTTCAAACTTCCACACGCTGACGCCCGCGGTGATGTACACGATGCCGCCGAGACCGCCCAGCAGTCCGGAGATCAGCACACCGGCATAGCGCATCCTGTAGACGTTGATACCCACGGAGTCCGCCGCCTGAGGATGCTCACCGCAGGCACGCAGCCGCAGACCGAAGCGGGTCTTGTACAGCGCCACATAGGCCGCGATCAGGCACAGCACCGCCACCAGCATGAACCAGTTCAGCTCGAACCCGCCCACATGAACCAGCAGCAGGTCTTTCGTGCGGGTGTAGGAGATGTCGGAGGACACGTCGTTGCCGCCGGAGGCCGCGGTGTTCATGGCCTTCACCGCCACGGTGGCCGCAGCAGTGGCCAGCATGTTCATGGCGGTGCCGGTGATGGTCTGGTCGGCCTTGAAGTTGATGGCAGCCACTGCAAGAAGTAAAGAAAATATCATGCCGAACAGAGCGCTGACAATGACGGTGGTGATAACCATGACCGGCGCACCCACAGTGACCGGCATGAATTTCAGCACCAGAGCGCCGCCCAGAGCGCCGATGACCATGATGCCTTCCAGGCCGATGTTGATAACGCCGCTGCGCTCGGCGAAGCAGCCGCCCAGAGCGACCAGCATCAGAACGGACGCGAAGATCAAAGTGTATTGGATGAGCAGTGTCATTTGTCCTCGCCCCCTTCCTGAATTTGTGCGGCTTTTGCGGCTTTTCGCTCATCGGCTTTCCGCAGCCGGGTCTGGATGAAATACTTGAAGAAGCCCACAAAGGCGCACAGATAAATGATCAGCGCGGAGATCAGGCTGGAGATCTGGGAGCAGTAGACCTGCAAATCCACGTTGCCGCCGCCTGTGGTGATGTACTGGATGAAGAACGCGGACAGGATCGAGCCAATGGGGCTGAGGCCGCCGAGGAACGCAACGGCGATGCCGTTGAAGCCCATGGCGGGGACGGAGGAAATGGTGGTCTCCCAGTCCTCGATGCCGGTGAGGTACAGCAGTCCCGCGCCGAAGCCCGCCAGAGCGCCCGCGATGACCATGGTGAGGATGATGTTCTGGTTTTCCTTCATGCCGCAGTATTTGGCGGCGTTGTAGTTGCTGCCGGTGGCCTTCAGCTCGTAGCCGAATTTGGTCTTATTCAGAACCACCCACACCAGCACCGCCGTCAGAACCGCAATGGGAATGGCGATGGTAACGCTTTTTTCGTTGTTGAAGAGCTTTTCCAGTCCCAGGCTGGGGATGAGCGCGCCGGGGTTGGTGGACTGGAGGGTCTTGGTATAGGGGCTGGTGGGATTCTTCACCGTGCCCAGCACCAGATTGGTCAGATACAGGGTGATCCAGTTGAGCATGATACCGGAAATAACCACGTTGACGTTGAACAGCGTCCGCAGCGCACCCGCCAGCATACCCAGCAGCGCGCCCGCCAGCATACCCAGCAGGATGCAGACATACCAGGGCATATTCCACGCCAGCGCGGCATACAGCGCGGCGCAGGCACCGGCGCAGTACTGACCCGCCGCGCCGATATTGAACATGCCCACCTTGTAGGCAAACAGGACGGACAGGGCGCACAGCAGCAGCGGCGCCGTGCGCACCAGCGCCTGACCGAAGTACTTGAGCTTCAGAGCGCCGGGGAAGCGCAGGAAGCTCTTCATCACCGCGACGATTGCTTCAAAGGCGCCGCTGGGTTCGATGATCAGCAGCACCAGATATCCCACGATCAGACCGCCCAGAACGCACACCAAGGATGCGAGCAATGTCTGGAAGCCGTCCTTGCGGATCAGGGATTTATGTTCTTTTTTCACTGCTCCTTCGCCTCCTTCTTTGCACCGGCCATGTACAGACCCAATTCTTCCACGGTGGTCGTCTTGGGGTCAAGCTCGCCTACGATCTCGCCCTCGTACATGACGAGGATGCGGTCGGACACCGTCATGACCTCGTCCAGCTCCAGAGAGACCAGCAGCACCGCCTTGCCCGCGTCCCGCTGGGCGACGATCTGCTTGTGAATATACTCGATGGCGCCCACGTCCAGACCGCGGGTGGGCTGCACCGCAATAAGCAGCTGGGGGTTCTTGTCGATCTCCCGGGCGATGATCGCTTTCTGCTGGTTGCCGCCGGACATGGAACGGGCCACGGTGACGGGGCCCTGACCGGAACGGACGTCATACTGCTCGATCAGCCGCTCGGCATAGGCGCGGATGTTCTTCCGGCGGAGGAAGCCGAACTTGTCGGTGAACTCCGGCTCAAAATACCGCTGTAAGATCATGTTGTCTTCCAACGTGTAGTCCAGCACCAGACCGTGCTTGTGGCGATCCTCCGGAATGTGGCTCATGCCCAGAATGCTGCGGCGGCGGATGGGGGCGTGGGTGATGTCCACGCCGCACATGGTGATTGTGCCGCCGGACGCGGGTTCCAGACCGGATATGGCATATACCAGCTCGCTCTGGCCGTTGCCGTCGATGCCCGCGATGCAGACGATCTCCCCCGCGTGTACCTGAAAGCTGACGTTTTTGACTGCGTTGTTCTTATGGACTTTGGAGGGAACGGTGAGATTCTTCACATCCAGAACCACCTCCGCCGGGTGCGCCTCGCCCTTGGTGACTGCGAATTCCACGTCACGGCCGACCATCATCCGGGACAGCTCTGCCTTGGTGGTATCCGCGATGTTCACGGTGCCCATGTACTTGCCCTTGCGCAGAACGGAGCAGCGGTCGGCAACCGCCATGATCTCGTTGAGCTTGTGGGAGATAAAGAGGATGGATTTCCCTTCCGCCGCGAGATTGCGCATGATCTGCAGCAGCTCCTGGATTTCCTGGGGGGTCAGCACGGCGGTAGGCTCGTCGAAAATCAGGATCTCGTTGTCCCGGTACAGCATTTTCAGAATTTCCGTGCGCTGCTGCATACCGACGGAGATGTCCTCGATCAGCGCGTCAGGATCGACCCGCAGGCCGTATTTTTCCGACAGCGCCATGACCTTTTCCCGGGCGCGGGCGCGCTGAAGAATGCCGTGCTTCGTATCCTCGTCACCGAGGATGATGTTGTCCAGCACGGAGAAGCACTCCACCAGCTTGAAGTGCTGGTGAACCATGCCGATGCCCAGAGCATTGGCGTCGTTGGGGTTGTTGATTTTGACCTCCACGCCGTCCTTTTTGATCACGCCCTCTTCGGCCTGATAAAGGCCGAACAGAACGCTCATCAGCGTGGATTTTCCGGCGCCGTTTTCCCCCAGCAGGGCGTGTATCTCGCCCTTTTTCAGCTGGAGCGTAACGTTGTCGTTTGCGATGATACCGGGGAAGCGCTTCGTAATGTTTACCATTTCGATTGCGTAAGGTACATCCTGCAATCCAATTACCTCCTTTTCGTTCCCGGCGGAGCAGCGGCACAATTCGCCCCTTTCCTTCCGCCGCCGTCCGGCAATCCATCATGGGAGGGCTGCCGCTGCCGGACGGTTCTAAACTCGTGTGTCACTTTTTATTATACACGACCTATCGTCAGATTTCAAATAAAATCCGTAGAAATTGGGAAATTTTTTGGTAAAAAAAGAGAACGGGCAGTTTGCCCGTTCTCTTGCGGTTGGAAAAGGAAATTACTTCAGGTTGCCCAGCCAGGAAACGTTGACGTTGGTCACGGCAGGCTCAGCGGAGGTATCGTTGGAGACGGTGATGGTGCCGTCGAACATACCCTTCACCAGAGCGGCGTAGTCGTCCTTGGAGAACTTGCCGTCGGCGAACTGAGTGGTCTCGGCCAGCTGCACGTAGTTGGCAGCGGGATCGTCGCCGGATACCAGACCCAGAGTCTCGATCTTGCCGGCATAGTCAGCCCACTTACCGCCCACGATGATGTCGGTCAGCGCATTGATCGTGGTGGGCCGCAGACCCTTCATGGCGGAGGTAACGGTCATGCCCTCACCGTAGTCGCCGTCGATGATGCCCTTCTGGTCAACGTCAACACCGATGACCTTGGCATTGACCTTCTTGGCAGCCTCAGCCGCGGAGGTGTAGATGCCGCCGCCGCAGGCGAAAACGACCTCGGTGCCGTCGGCATACCAGGTGTCCATAACGGCAGTGATGTCAGCGTCGCCGTAGAACTGGTTGCCGTAAGCGTACTTCATGTCAACGGTGATGCCCAGCTCCTTGGCAGCGGCGTCAACGCCCTGCACATAGCCATAGCCATAGCGGATAACGGCGGGAACGGCCATGCCGCCCAGGAAGCCCAGCTTGGTATAGCCCAGCTTGACAGCAGCATAACCGGCCATGTAACCGGCCAGCTCTTCCTGATAGATGGCGCAGTAGACATTGCTCATGTCCACATAGTCTTCCAGCTTCCAGTTGTCGGGATTGTAGTCATAGCTCTCGCCCTTGTTGGCAACGGCGGTCTCCAGCAGGTCGCCCTTGGCAACGTCCAGCGCGACGAACTTCACGTCGGGATAGTTGGGAGCAACTTCCACGATGGTGCCGCCGAAAGCGTAACCGGGCATCACGATGACGTTGTAGCCCTCAGCGATGGCCAGCTCCACGGAAGCCACACGGCCGGCAGTATCGTTGCTGGTGGGCTTGTAGTACTTGGTTTCCACATTGTTGTCCTTGCCGAAGGCAACGACGGCTTCCCAGGTGGTCTGGTTGAAGGACTGGTCGGTGATATCACCGTAGTCGGTAACCATGGCGACCTTGTAGCTGCCAGTGGAAGCTGCGTCCTTCTTGCCGGAGCCGCAGGCGACCAGAGTCAGGGACAGCGCCAGAACCAGCAGCAGAGCCAGGATCTTTTTCATGATTGCATTCCTCCATAATTTTCTATTCTTGGTAGTGTTCGATACACCGATAGTATTGTCGCACATTTTGATAAAAAAATCAACCCATTTTCGATGGTTTCCCGGTTTTTTTCACGATGTCTCCGTCAGGTGTGCATATGTTTCTGCGCAGAGAAGCTGAAAGGCAGGATCTCGGCCAGGGTGTGGGCTTCGCAGCCCTCCGGCGTGATCATGTAAATGAGAAAATCGTCGCCGCAGAATTCCCGCATCACCTGACGGCACACGCCGCAGGGCGGGAACGCCCCGGTGATGACGCCGTCCTTTCCGCCGCACACGGCGATGGCGGCAAAGTCCCGGTGTCCGTCGTAGACCGCCTTGAAGAAGGCGGTGCGCTCGGCGCAGACCGTGGGGCTGTAGGACGCGTTTTCGATGTTGCAGCCCTGATACACCGTCCCGTCGGCGCACAGCAGCGCCGCGCCCACCTGATAGCCGGAGTAGGGGACGTAGGCATGGGTCATGGCCTCTCTGGCAAGCTCACACAGTTTTTCGGGTGTCATGGTTTGCCTCCTTATCACGTCTTCCGTAAAATGGTGCTTACAGTATTTCTCCCGCGAAACTCGTGCCCGCGCCGTCCCAATGAACGCCCAGCAGGTCGGTGACGGTGGCGGCAATGTCCGCGAAGGTGGCCTTCGTGCCGAGATTTCCGGGTTTGACGCCCTTGCCCAGCACCAGCAGCGGCACGTATTCCCGGGTGTGGTCGGTGGTGGCAGTGTAGGACGGGTCGCAGCCGTGGTCGGCGGTGATCATCACCACATCGTCCTCCCCCAGAGTGGGCAGGAACGTGCCCAGCCAGCGGTCGAACTCCGTCAGGGCGGCGGCGTAGCCGTCGATGTCCCGGCGGTGGCCGTAGAGCATGTCAAAATCCACCAGATTCACGAAGCACAGCCCGTGAAAATCCCGTGCGGCAAAGTCCGTGGTATGTGCCATGCCGTCGGCGTTGGACTTGTTGAACACATACTCCGTGTCCCCCCGTCCGGCGAAAATGTCGTGTATCTTGCCCACGGCCAGACAGTCCAGCCCCGCCGCCTTCACGGCGTCCAGCATGGTCTGCTTCGGCGGCTCCAGAGAAAAGTCGTGACGGTTGGCCGTGCGCTTGAAGCCGTGCTCCGCGTCGCCCACATAGGGGCGGGCGATCACCCGGCCGACGCCGTACTTTCCCTGCAAAATCTTCCGCGCCTTGCGGCAGGCATCGTACAGCTCCTGCAAGGGAATCCATTCCTCGTGCGCCGCCACCTGAAACACGGAATCGGCGGAGGTGTAGACGATCCACTTGCCGGTTTTGCGCTGCTCCTCGCCGTAGTCCCGGATGACGTCGGTTCCGGAATAGGGCAGGTTGCACAGGACGCCCCGGCCGGTCTCCTTCTCGAAGGCGTCCAGAACCTCTTTGGGGAAGCCGTTGGGGAAGGTGGGCAGGGGCTGGGGGGAGATCACACCGGCGATTTCCCAGTGGCCGATGGTGGTGTCCTTGCCCATGGAGCTTTCCGTCAGCCGGGCGAACGCGCCGGTGGGGGCGGCGGCCTTAGGCAGGCAGGTCACGCCGTCGATGTTGCCCAGTCCCGCGGCGGTCATGTTGGGAATGTCCAGCTTTGGGGAGGTGGTGCAGGCGCGCAGGGTATTGACCCCCACGTCCCCGAAGGATTCCGCGTCGGGCATCGCGCCGATGCCGAAGGAATCCAGAACGATCAAAAATACTCGCTTCATACTATCACCTTATACGAGTTTTTAATAAAACGCTTAAAAGCGTTTTATTCGGCCGCAGGATTGCGGCCAGCGGCCACTGCCGCTAAAAAACGAAGTCAATACATTTCTTACCGCCGCCCAGGCGGTCTGCCGTGAAACGGCTTTCATAAAATGATGAAATCATTTTATGAAGAAATAGTATTAGATTCTGGGGTTTATTTGTTCTCCATGGCCACGGCGGTGTCCAGCGCCACCTTCATCATGGTGGTGAAGGAATTCTGGCGCTGCTCGGAGGTGGTATCCTCGCCGGTGAGGATGTGGTCGGAAATGGTGCAGATGCACAGCGCCCGCTTGCCGTACCGGGCGGCGTTCATGTACAGGGCGGCGGCTTCCATTTCCAGCGCCATGACGCCCATCTTCTTCAGGCCGTACAGGCTGTCCAGTCCCTCGGGCACCAGCGCGTGGTCGCCGTAGAACACGTCGGAGGAATTCACGTTGCCCACGTGGTAGACAGCGCCGTTTTCCTCAGCGGCCCTGACGGCCTCCTTCAGCAGCTCCCAGGAAGCGATGGGGGCGAAGGTGCCGGGGAGATGGAACTGGGCGGCAAAGTTGGAATCGGTGCAGGCGCCCTGGGCGATCACCAGGTCATACAGATGGATATGCTCCTGAATGGCACCCGCGGAGCCGACGCGGATGATATTCTCCACGCCGTAGCCGTTGAACAGCTCATGGGAATAAATGCCGATGGCGGGCATACCCATGCCGGAGGCCATGACGGAGACCTTGACACCCTTGTAGGTGCCGGTGTAGCCCTGCACGCCCCGGACGTTGTTGACGAGGACGGGGTTTTCCAGGAAATTCTCGGCGATGAATTTGCTGCGCAGAGGGTCGCCGGGCATCAGTACGGTCTTGCCGAAATCACCGGGCTTTGCGGAAATATGCGGGGTGGGGGTTGGGAACATAGCAATCATCCTTTCGTTTCTGTAATTTTATAATGCAGGGGGACGTGGGTTTAGGGCAGCACCGCACAATTCAGCAAGAAGTCTCAGGCAGGATTTTTGTCCCAATTCAAAGTTTGGGAAACGAAGGAATACTGTATGTATTTCTCGTTTTTCAAACTGAAGAAGTGGGGCAAAAAGACGGCTGAGACTCGCAGACGCAATTGTGCGGTGTTGCCTTAGTAGCCGCTGCCCTCCAATCCCTTTGCGATCTTGACAATGCGGGAGGTTCCCAGACGGGACGCGCCCAGCATAATGAACTTCTCCGCGTCGGCAAGGCTGGAAATGCCGCCGGCGGCCTTGATCTTCACATGGGGCGCGACATGGGCGGCGAACAGCTCCACGTCGTGGAAGGTCGCGCCGGCCTTGGAAAAGCCCGTGGAGGTTTTGATGTAGTCCGCGCCGGAGTCGGAGACGCACTTACACAGGGCGATCTTTTCCTCGTCGGTGAGCAGGCAGGTCTCGATGATGACCTTTAAGAGCTTCCCATTGCAGGCGGTCTTCACGGCGGCGATCTCCTCCGTGATTCTCTCCCACAGGCCGTCCTTCGCCCAGCCGATGTTGATGACCATGTCCACCTCGTCCGCGCCGTTCGCCACGGCGTCGGAGGCCATGAAGCACTTGGCGGCGGTGGTGTCGTAGCCGTTGGGGAAGCCGATGACGGTGCAGATGGGCAGCTTGTCCCCAACGTACTCCTTCGCCTGCTTCACGTAGGACGCGGGGATGCAGACGGAGGCAGTGTGATACTTCATACCGTCGTCGCAGACGCCTTTGATCTCCGCCCAGGTGGCGGTCTGGGTCAGCAGGGTGTGGTCGCACTTGGCAAGAATGTCTTTCAGTTCCATGATGATTCTCCTTTTGTATATGATTCAGTTGTGTCCATGGAGCCGGATGACCCGGTGCTCCCGGATGCCCCGGATATAGCACTTGTGACACATGGCAATGTAGCTGTCGTTGCCGCCCAGAACCACCTGTGCGCCCTGGGTGATGATGTGGCCGTCGCCGTCGATACGGGCGTTCACCGTAGCCTTCGCGCCGCAGTCGCAGATGGTCTTGATCTCCTGAATGGTGTCCGCCACCTCCATCAGGCGGCGGCTGCCGGGAAACAGGCGGGTCTGGAAGTCCGTGCGCAGGCCGAAGCACATCACCGGAATGTTGTAGTCATTGACAAGTGCGCGGAGCTGGTCGATCTGGCTTTCCGTCAGGAACTGGCATTCATCCACGATAATGACGTCGCACTTGCCCTCCTGCGTGTCCTGAAACAGCAGGTAAATGTCCGTGCCGGGGGCGATGACGTCCGCCGGGGATTCCAGACCGATGCGGCTGCGCAGAATCTTCGCGCCGTCCCGGGTGTCAGTGCCGGGCTTGATGAGCCAGACGTTTAAGTCGTTTTCCTCGTAGTTGTACTTGGTGATCAGCGCCTGAGCCGTCTTGCTGGAGCCCATGGCGCCGTACTTGAAATAAAGCTTTGCCATTGTGTCTACCTCCGTTCGTCCTCCTATTATAACGAAAAAGAAGGCCGGATGCAACCCCTTTTCTGGGCGAAGTACACAATATATGCTTGCATTCCCGCCTGCCGGATGCTATACTGAACAAAAGAAGAAAAATTTTTCGGCAAATTTTCCATTTTCTGAAACCTTCGACCCGATTTGTCGAGTATATGGACAGAAGCACATAATAACAAGGAGGTAACTCAAATGAAAAAGATGACCGCAATTCTCGTGACCCTGTGTATGCTTGCCGCTCTGCTGGCCGGATGCGGCGGCGCAAGCAAATCCACCCAGGCCTTCGACGCAGCCGCAGCTGCCCCTGCCGAGGCGGCGAATGGCGCTTACTATGATATGGAGAGCGCCAAATCGGAAGACGGCGGACTGACGGGCGACACCGATTCCACCGTGCTGCCGGAAGGCCGCAAATGGATCATCACCGTGAATATGTCCGCCGAGACCGAAGATCTGGACGCTCTGATGGAAGCCCTGAACGGAAAGATCTCCGGTCTGGGCGGCTACGTGGAGGATCAGGACAGCTATAACGGCAGCATGTATTCCTCCCGCCGCTACCGCAGCGCCAGTCTCACCGTCCGTATCCCTGCGGAGCGTGTGGACGAATTCACCGAGGAAATGTCCGGCATTGCCAACGTGGTATCCACCAACCTGAGCCGGGAGGACATCACCCTGAGCTACGTCGCGACCGAAAGCCGCGTTAAGGCGCTGCAAACCGAGGAAGCCCGGCTTCTGGAGCTGATGGAGCAGGCCGAGACCATGGCCGACCTGCTGGAGATCGAAAGCCGCCTGACGGACGTGCGCTACGAGCTGGAAAACCGTGCTTCCCAGCTGCGGCTGTACGACAATCAGGTGGATTACGCCACCATCTACTTATCCATCGACGAAGTGCAGGAGTACACCCCCGTTGAGGAACCCACCGTGTGGGAGCGGATCAGCGGCGGCTTTGTGAGCAGCGTGAAGGGCGTCGGCAACGGGCTGCTTGACCTGCTGGTGTGGGTGCTGGCAAAGTCCCCCTATCTCGTCATTCTGGGCGGCGTTACCGTGGGCGTTGTTGTCCTCATCAAGAAGCGCAAAGCCCACAAGGCGGCAAAGAAGGCCGCCAAGCAGAATCCCACCGAAGAAAGCAAATAAGTACGTGTCCCGCCGGGCGCACCTTTCGGTGCGCCCGGTATTTATTTTGGAATTGTAATGGTCAGCACGATCTGGCTGTCCGTCTCCCGGCGTTCCGATACGGCGGGAATGCCGGACAGCTGGATTTTTTGCAGGGACTGGGTCAGGTTGTTGAGAAACGCGCCCACGTTGGCTCTTGACGGCCTGTCCGCCCGGGCAGACAGGAGCGTTTCCACATACTTTTCCGTCCGCGCCACGCTCATGCCCTGCCGGACGATCTCCTTCACCGCCGCGAGCTTGCTTTCCTCCGTAGGCAGCTTCAGAAGCGCCCGGGCATGGCGCTCCGTCAGTCCCGCCTCCCGCAGGGCAAGCAGCACCGGCTCGCTGTGCTTCAGCAGCCGCAGTTTGTTGGCCACCGCGCTCTGGCTTTTGCCCAGAAGCCGCGCCGCCTGCTCCTGACTCATGTTCCAGTCCTCCAGCAACCGGGAAATGCCCATGGCTTCCTCGATGAAATCCAAGTCCTGCCGCTGCAAATTTTCCACCATGGCCGCCATGCCGGATTCCCGGTCGTCCATGCTCATGATGATGCAGGGGATGTCCGTGATCCCCGCCAGCTCCGCCGCCCGAAGGCGGCGCTCCCCCGCGATCAGCTCATAGCCGTTTCCGCTGCGGCGGACGGACAGCGGCTGCAAGATTCCGTGCTGCCGGATGGAATCGGACAGCTCGTCCAGCGCCTCCGGGCGGAAAATTTTCCGTGGCTGCGCCGGATTGGGGCGGATGGAACGAGCCGGGAGAAAAACCACCCGTCCGGTCTCCATATAGGTTTTCAGCTTCTGACATTGCATTGCCCGTCCTCCCTTGTTGATATGGAACCATTTTACGTTCCTCAGAAACGGGAATACCAGCGAAAACGGCGCAATGTTCCGGGGAAATGCACGACATTTTCTTCTCTCTTTTACCGTTCTTTCCCAGTTCATAAAATATTTACGGAATATTGCATTTTCCCTCTTGCTTTTTTTGCCAAGCTGCGCTATTATATTAGCACTCAGAACGAATGAGTGCTAAACCGCGTAGATACAGGCGGGCAGGGTTCGCCCGATACCCGTCGTCTAAATACTGAATTGTATGGAGGAATTCAAAATGAAACTCAAGCCCATGGCAGATAACGTTCTGCTGAAAGCCCACGAGGCGCCCGAGACCACCGTCTCCGGCATTGTTCTGGCTACCACCAACAAGGAAAAGCCCATGATCTACGAAGTCGTTTCCGTCGGCCCCGGCACCAAGGACGTCACCATGACCGTCAAAGCCGGTGAGAAGGTCGTCGTCGGTAAGTTCACCGGCACCGATGTGACCATCGACAAGGAAGATTACAAGTTTGTCAAGCAGGACGACATTCTGGCCGTCGTCACTGACTAAGGAGGAAGATTATCATGTCCAAGATGATTGTTTACGGCGAAGAAGCCCGCAAGAAGCTGCAGTCCGGCATTGACCAGCTGGCCAATACCGTTAAAGTTACTCTGGGACCCAAGGGCCGCAATGTGGTTCTGGGCAAGAAGTACGGCGCGCCCCTCATCACCAACGACGGCGTGACCATCGCCAAGGAAGTGGAGCTGGAGGACGCCTTTGAGAACATGGGTGCACAGCTCATCCGGGAAGTCGCCACCAAGACCAACGACGTGGCCGGTGACGGCACCACCACCGCCACATTGCTTGCCCAGGCCATCACCCGTGAGGGCCTGAAGAATCTGTCCGCCGGCGCGAACCCGATGGTCATGCGCAAGGGCATCGACAAGGCTGTTACCGCTGCCGTTGAGGCCATCAAATCTAACTCCGTTCCCGTGTCCGACTCCGCCGCCATCGCCCGTGTCGGCACCGTGTCCTCCGGCGACGAGACCATCGGCAAGCTGATCGCCGAGGCCATGGAGAAGGTCGGCAAGGAAGGCGTCATCACCATCGAGGAGAGTAAGACCGCCGAGACCGGTCTGGACGTGGTCGAGGGTATGCAGTTCGACCGTGGCTATATCTCCCCCTACATGGTCACCGACACCGACAAGATGGAGGCCGTTCTGGACGACGCTTACGTCCTGATCACCGATAAGAAGATCTCCTCCATTCAGGAGATCCTGCCCATTCTGGAGCCCATCGTCAAGTCCGGCCGCAAGCTGATGATCATTGCCGAGGACGTGGAGGGCGACGCTCTGGCAACGCTGCTGCTGAACCGTCTGCAGGGCCGCTTCAACGTGGTCTGCGTGAAGGCCCCCGGCTTCGGCGACCGCCGCAAGGAAATGCTTCAGGATATCGCCGTCCTGACCGGCGGCACCGTCATTTCCAGCCAGCTGAACATGGAGCTGCCTGACGCCAAGATGGAAGATCTGGGTCATTGCCGTCAGATCGTGGTCACCAAGGACACCACCACCATCGTCGATGGTGACGGCGCTCCCGAGGCCATCCAGGATCGTGCCCACATGATCCGCTCCGCCATTGCCACCACCACCTCCGACTACGACCGTGAGAAGCTGCAGGAGCGTCTGGCGAAGCTGTCCGGCGGCGTGGCCGTCATTAAGGTCGGCGCTCAGACCGAGGTCGCCATGAAGGAGCAGAAGCTGCGGGTCGAGGACGCTCTGAACGCTGCCCGCGCCGCTGTGGAAGAGGGCATCGTGGCCGGCGGCGGTACTGCTCAGGTCAACGCCATCCCCGCTGTGGAGAAGCTGATTTCCACGCTGCATGGCGACGAGAAGACCGGCGCACGGATCATCGCCGCCGCTCTGCAGGCTCCTATCCGTCAGATCGCCGAGAACGCCGGTGTGGACGGCAGCGTCGTCTACGAGAAGATCCGCACCTCCGGAAAGGTCGGCTACGGCTACAACGCCTACACCGAGGAGTACGTGGACATGATCCCCGCAGGCATCGTCGATCCCACCAAGGTGACCCGTTCCGCTCTGGAGAACGCCGCTTCCATCGCGGGCTGCGTGCTGACCACCGAGTCTCTGGTCGTGGATAAGCCCGATCCCGCCGCCGACGCCGCAGCAGCCGCTGCCGCAGGTCAGGCCGGTGGAATGTACTAAGCACTTCCCATAAAACGAATCAGTCCGGCGGCTCCTTTTGGAGCCGCCGGACTTTTCTGTTCAGGCGTGATTACGTAACGCAAAAAACACCCCACAGAATGGGCGGAGCGCATCAGACGGTTGACAACCCCCTTGCCTCTCCCCTTGGGAGAGGTGGTTGAGCGAAGTAAACTGTACCCATAAAAATGGACACGGAGGGTGAGGGGTATCCCTG
>ENA-ORTW01000520-ORTW01000520.1-human-gut-metagenome-genome-assembly--contig:-NODE-520-length-50648-cov-28.721641_pt1 | contig 50648 bp, 37 predicted proteins | sample MGYA00242072_ERZ509193 | MGnify/ENA primary metagenome ERZ509193 (study PRJEB26280, sample SAMEA2338813) | human gut metagenome | biome: human gut; feature: human-associated habitat; material: faeces... | reverse complement strand
CGCGTCCGCTGCCAAATCATCGACGATGCCCCCTGCGGCGTGGACATGCTGCTGCACTTCACGGGCACTTGCCTGACGGTGCAGGCGCGCAAATCCTCCGATCCGGCAACGAATGCGTATGAGGGCGTGGCGACGGGGTATGTGGAAGGATATGCTGACGCGCCCTGATTGCCGTTATGCGCGCGCCTTCTTCCGCTCAAGCGCCGCCCAAACCGCGTTCTCCAGCATCCAAATGCGCAGCGCTGCGACGAGGAAGCGGACAATTACAGCGCCATTGCGATTGTGGCGGAATAAAATCAGCGGGGCTGCAAGCGTGCCAAATGCGCTTTTGCAGTCCTGTTTTGATGCGCCATGACGCGGATGGAAAGGAATTGGGGGAATTTTCGGGCTTTTCAAATGCGGATTTTCGTGGTAAAATGAACGATAGGGGAATTTGCGATTTTCCCCCATAACCTCTTTTCGCGATGCGGGGATTTCGCGTCTGCGGACGCGACCAAAGGGCTTTGCGCTCGCCCTTTGGAAACCTTCGCAGTGCACACTCCTGTTACTGGTCTTTGCCGTAACTTGTGGATACGGGGGACAGTGTGGGTATCCTGTGGATAAACACGCGGGCATAGCATGAGCGTGTGACCAACTGAATCGCGAAAAAGGGTCAAGGGACGAAGTCCCTTGCAGGGTCAAGGGGCAGCGCCCCTTGGGTTCCCCCAAAAATCAACACGCGGGCATAGCATGAAAAAGTGACCAACTCAATCGCGAGATGGGTGTCGAGAGGGTCGAAGACCCTTCGCGGGTGCAGGGCAGAGCCCTGCTGGGGTCAAGGGGCAAAGCCCCTTGGGTCTCCCCCATAAATTGAAGGAGAAAGCAATGACGAAACTCAAGGTTGGAATGATTTCGCTGGGATGTAATAAGAACCGCGTGGATAGCGAGACCGCGCTGGGGCTGCTGCGGGAGCACGGGTATGAGCTGACGAACGATCCCACGCAGGCGGATGTGCTGATGGTGAACACCTGCGGGTTCATCGCGTCGGCGAAGGAGGAATCCATCGACGCGATTCTCGACATGGCGCGGTACAAGCAAATCGGCAAGTGCCGGGTGCTGGTGGTCACGGGCTGCCTTGCCCAGCGCTACGAGAAGGATTTGATGCAGGAGATTCCTGAAATCGACCTGTTGATGGGCGTCAACCAGTATCAGCAGCTGCCCGACGCGCTGGAGAAGGCGCTTGGCGGCGTGCGCAAGTCCTACTGCATGGACGACCACACCTACTACGCCCACGACCGCGTGCTGACCACCCCGTCCTACACCGCGTACACCCGCATCGGCGAGGGCTGCTCGAACTGCTGCACGTTCTGCGCGATTCCGAAAATCCGCGGCCCGTACCGCTCCCGCCCCGAAGCCGACATCCTCCGCGAAATCGAAAGTTTGGCCAAGCAGGGCGTGAAGGAGCACATCCTCGTTGCGCAGGACACGTCGCGCTACGGCATGGACTTCGGCGGCGGATCGAAGCTGGCGGAGCTGATGCAGAAGGCGGCGAAAATCGACGGCGTGGACTGGCTGCGCGTCCTCTACTGCTATCCGGAGGAAACCAGCGAGCAGCTGCTGGACATCATTGCAAACACGCCCAATATTTGCAGCTATGTTGATTTGCCGATTCAGCACGTCAACGACGCGGTGCTGAAAAGGATGCACCGCCGCGGCACAAGCGCCGATATTCGCCGCGCCGTCAAGGGTGCGCACGAGCGCGGCATCACCCTGCGCACATCGATTATCGTCGGATTCCCCGGCGAGACGGAAGAGCAGTTCCAAGAATTGCTTGATTTCCTGCCCGAAGCCGAGTTCGACCGCCTCGGCGCGTTCACCTACTCCCCCGAAGAGGGCACGCCCGCCGCGAAAATGCCAGACCAAATTCCGGAGGAGGTCAAGGCGGAGCGGCTCGACCGGCTGATGAAGCGGCAGGCAGCCATCGCGCGGAAGAAGAATCAGGCGCGCGTGGGCACGGTGGAGAAAGTCCTTGTGACCGACCGCAACGTGCGCGGCGAAATCCTCGGCAGAAGTCAGCGCGAAGCCCCCGAAACCGACGGCGAAATCATCTTCACCGCAGGCGAAAGCAAAATGCCCAGCGTCGGCGATTTCGTGGACGTCCGCATTGAAAAAGCCAGCACCTACGACCTGACAGGGGTGATTGCATGAACCTGCCCAATAAATTGTCGCTCCTGCGCGTCGCGCTGATTCCGGTGATGGTGGCGCTGATGCTCCCACAGACCCTCGTTTGCGATCTGCTTGCCGCCGCCGTGTTCGCCGTCGCTGCCCTGACGGATTATTTTGACGGCCATATTGCCCGCTCCCGCCACCTGATTACCGATTTCGGCAAGTTTATCGACCCCGTCGCGGACAAGCTGCTCAACCTCTCCGCCATGATGATGCTCGTTCAGCGCGGGACGCTGCCGGGCTGGGTCGTCGTGCTGATTTTGGCGCGCGAACTCGCTGTCGACGGCCTGCGCATGGTCGCCGTGGGGCAGGGGCGCGTGATTGCCGCGGGCAAGCTCGGCAAAATCAAGACCGCCAGCCAGATGGTGATGCTCCTTTTCGTGCTGATTACGCACCAGCCCGCCCTGACCGCCCCCGCGTGGGACGTTGTGAGCGCGACTGTCCTCGGCGCGCCGTGGATGCGGTGGATCAGCACCGTGCTGACGCTGTGGGTCGCCGCCATCACCCTCTGGAGCGGCATCGACTACTTCGTCCGCAACAAGGACTGCATCAAGGATATGTGATGCTTTCAGAAGCAATCAACTCACAAAATCATAACTAACGATAACAACCAAGTGTGGAGGTGTGCGCTGCGAAGGGGTCAAGGGGGCGACCGCAGACATTCGTCTGTTTTCATTGCCCCCTCGTCGCGTCCGCAGACGCGAAATCCCTGCGTAACAAAAAGGTCAATTCGCTTCAGACGGAAGCCGCCGAAACCCGCGCCACGGTTTCTTCCACCGCCTTGGCGACAACCTCTGCCATCGACATTTTCGGAGCGCCAGCAACACTTGCCTGACACCGGCTCACCGGCAGCAGAATCTTGTGCGCCTTGCTGCGCCCGACCGCCAGCGCCATGTTCGCGGTCACTTCGCCCAGCATCGCGTCGCACAGCACCATGCCAATCGGGCAAAGAATCAAATCCGCCATCCCGGCGCATACCACGACGGCGTTTTCGCCCGTCGCCACTTGGTCTGCCCCCGCGCGGAGCATCGCCGCCGTCGCCAGCGCGTTCGTCCCCACCGCAATCAGCGGCTGATTCGGCAGCGCTTTCTTCAGCCCCTCGACCAGCTGCCGCCCCATGCCGCCGCCCTGCGCATCAAGAATGACAATTTTCATGCGGATTTTTCCTCCTCGTGGAAGTTGCATTTTTCTTGATTAGTATAGCATAGAATTTTTCAATTCGCAATGCGCATACCATTGCAGGGGAATCATGCCTGCGTAACTTGCAGTTATCAGCCAGAAAGAAGGCTTCATCCATGAAGAGAAAAATCGTCCTTACCGGCGGGGGCACGATGGGTCACGTCACCCCCAACCTCGCCCTCCTGCCGCACCTCCTCGCCGCGGGCTACGAAGTCCACTACATCGGCACGGAAAACGGCATGGAAGCCGAGAAACTCCGCAATGTCCCCGGCGTCATCTACCACGGGGTGAAGACCGGCAAGCTCCGCCGTTACTTCGACTGGAAGAATTTCACTGACCCCTTCCGCGTCGCCGCGGGCGCGTTCCAGTCCGCGCACCTCATGGGCAAAATTAAACCGGACGTTTGCTTCAGCAAGGGCGGATTCGTCGCCGTGCCGGTCGTGTTCGGCGCGTGGCTGCATCACGTTCCCGTCGTCTGCCACGAAAGCGATTTAACCCCCGGTTTGGCGAATAAGCTCAGCCGCCCGTTCGTCAAGCGAATCGCCACCACCTTTCCCGAATGCGCGCAAATGCTCGGCGCAAAGGCGGAGATGGTCGGCACGCCCCTGCGCCCGGAGCTTTTCCGCGGCAGCCGCGCCAAGGGTCTGTCCTTCCTGCGCTTCGACGGCACGAAGCCCGTTCTGCTGATGATGGGCGGCTCGCTCGGCGCGCAGGCGGTCAATAAGGCGCTGCGGGATGCTCTGCCGATGCTCACCGGCACGTTCGACGTCGCCCATATCTGCGGCAAGGGCAACCTTGACCCGATGCTTGATAAAACCCCCGGTTATACGCAGGTGGAGTTCCTCGATAAGGAACTGCCGGATGTGCTCGCCGCCGCCGACCTTGTGCTCTCCCGTGCGGGCAGCAACGCCCTGATGGAGTTCCAAGCGCTTGCCCGACCGCTGCTGCTTGTCCCGTACCCCAAGGGCGCCAGCCGCGGCGACCAGATTCTCAACGCCCAAAGCCTTGAAAAACGCGGACTCTGCCACGTTCTCCTGCAGGAAAACATGACCCCGCAGACCCTGACCGACGCGCTGATGCAGACGTGGGCGGAGCGCGACAAACTGACCGCCGCCGTCAAAAACGCCCTTCCTGCCGATGGCACAAAGCGCGTGCTGGAGATGATTGAAGAGGTGCAGACCCGAAAGGCTTGAGCGTGCGCCGGAAAGCCCATTAAATCTGCGGTTATAACCAGAAAGTTCATAAAGCCAACCCTTCGCCCGACTGCGCCCCACGCCAGCCGGGCGTTTCTCGGTTCTTCACGGAATCTTGAGGGAAGAGCAGCTTGGGGGCGCGTCTGCGGACGCGCAAAGTTACTGGCAGGGACGCTTCGCTGCCTGCACCTTTGTTGGCGGCTTCCTTGGGATTGGTCTGACGCGGAACAGTTGGGGCGTTGCCCCAAACCCCACAAGGGACGCTGTCCCTTGACCCTGCAAGGGGCAATTGCCCCTTGACCCCTCCGCGCGATTGAGTTGGTCACGCTTTCATGCTCCTTCCGCGTGCAGCTTTTGGTGCTTCGCCTAAGTCCTTGTTTGCTTCCAAAACTTTCCGTGAAGAACCCACATAATTCCGCATTCCGAATTTCCCTTCACGCTGCCCCATGCTCCGCTCTGAACGTCGCCAAAAGCTCCCGCCCCTCCTCCCGCGTGTGCATCAGCGCGTTCCCCTGCGCCATATCCCGTGCGTACAGGTAGTCCTCCATCTCCGCAACCGTCCGAACACCCGCGCCGCCCCAGTCCGTCAGCAGCTGAATCAGGTAATTCACCGCGTTCGTCGGATTCGCCTCCGCCGTCTTGGCGACCGCCTGAATCATCAGCCCGTCCTCGAACGGGTACGCCCCAAACGCCGCCATCACCCGATTCAGCTGATTCTCCGTGAACTGCTGATGCAGCAGCACTTTACCCGCCAGTTTCGTGCTCTCCCGCACCGACCGCGGAAACGCCCCCTCGCGCGCGCTCGCCTCCGTACACGCATACGCACCCGTACATGCGCCTGCGCCCGCGTATCCGGCAGAGGAAGCAGATGTCTCCGTTTCATCATCATTCGTTTTCCCCGTTGGGTTTACGGTTTCCGTTTCTGTTTCTGTATAGTTTATATTAGTGTCGTGGAAATCGGGCGTATTTCCGTGGCAAACGGTTGTGCAATCGGTTGGACAAACGGTTGTGCAATCGCTTGGGTAAACGCTTGGGTAATTCGGATTGTCACGGGGATCGTCGCGGATTTCGGGGTAATCAGCGGGGCAATTGGCTGTGCTATCAGCACTGATTTCACGCGGATAGTCACGCTCAACAGCGCCTTTTCCGTCGCAAACGGAGAAGTAATGCAGGCGGTACGCGGGCGGCGTGCGCTTCTTTTCGCCGGGAATGTACTCCAAAAGCCCGGATTCGCAGAGCGTGCGTCGAGCGTCGGCGAGGGCGGTGGCGCTCATGGGAAAGTAAGCGAGCAGATACGGGTTGTCGATGCGGAGGAAACCGTCGCACCAGGCACCGCCGCGGGCGTGCTGGTTCATGATTTCAATCAGCTTGTACCACAGCAGCTGGGCGCTGGCGGGAAGGCGGGTTCGAGCGGCGAATGTGTTGAAACGGCGGATTTCAATCAAGTAGTTTACATTGCACATTTGGGTCATTCCTTTCGGATTTTATTCGCTGCTATTGCGACAGTGATATTGTAGAACAGAGAATGAATGTTCGTCAAGAAAATTTGATTTCATTTGATTTCGCTTGATTTCATTTGATTTTGGGGTCAAAACCAACTGCACTTTTTTTGTTGCGCAGTGGTTTCGCTCCTGCGGGAGCGACGAGGGGGCAATGAAAACAGACGAACGTCTGCGGTCGCCCTTTGGAAACCTTCGCAGCGCTCACCCATGCTGCTTGAACTGTTTCGCGGCAGAACCGAACGCATCCGCTTTGACCGAAAACAACATTTTTCCCCCATACGCCGCAAAACACAATAATAATGAAGGAAAACCCTTTTCTTTTGGGGCGGAAAGTGCTATAATAGATATGTTGGGGAAGAGTCAACAGCGGGGAAATCCGGCGGTGGGGCGCGCGTAGACGCGGCTTATGCGCCCGCTGACGCGAAGTACCCCGACGTGCGTGTCCCCCTCCCGGATGGCGGGGCAAGGGCAAATGCCCCTGATTTTACGGTTTTCCGCGGCGTGGGAAAAAAATCCGCCGTTTATTGATTTTTGTGAGGTGCAAGCATGTTGAACGACCAGGAACTCGAACACCGGACGGAAGAAGAAATCGAACAGCAGATTGAAGAAGCGACGCAGGTCAAGAGCGAATACGGCGAGGAGCAGATTCAGGTGCTGGAGGGCTTGGAGGCGGTTCGCAAGCGCCCCGGCATGTACATCGGCTCGACGGACAGCCGCGGACTGCACCATCTGGTGTACGAAATTGTGGATAACTCCGTGGATGAGGCGCTGGCGGGCTACTGCAAGCGCATCGACGTGACGCTGCACAAGGACGGCTCGGTCTCCGTCCGCGATGACGGGCGCGGCTTCCCCGTCGGCATCCACCCGAAAATGGGCCGTCCGGCGGTCGAGGTCTGCCTGACGGTGCTGCACGCGGGCGGCAAGTTCGGCGGCGGCGGCTACAAGGTGTCCGGCGGCCTGCACGGCGTGGGCGCGTCGGTGGTCAATGCGCTGTCGAAGTCGCTGTCCGTGACGGTCTATCAGGATGGGAAAATTTATCAGCAGGAATATGCGCGCGGCAAGTACCTCTACGACCTGCGCGTCATCGGCGAAACCGACCGCACCGGCACGACGATTCGCTTCCTGCCCGACGTCATCAGCGACGACAACCCCGACGGCATCTTCGAGCGCGGCGTCACGTTTGATTTTGACGTGCTGAAGAAGCGCCTGCGCGAGATGGCGTTCCTGAACAAGGGCATCCACATTACCTTCACCGATGAGCGCGGCGAAACGCCCGTGACGGAGGATTTCCTCTACGAAGGCGGGCTGCGCGAGTTCGTCAAGTATCTGAATCACAACAAGGAAGTTTTGTTCCCTGAACCGATTTATACCGAGGGCGTGAAGGACGGCATCCTCGTGGAAGTCGCCATGCAGTACAACGACTCGTATGCCGAAAACATCTACACCTTCGTCAACAACATCGCGACCCCCGACGGCGGCACGCATCTCACGGGCTTCACCACCGCCCTGACGAGCGCCATCAACGACTACGGCCGCAAGTACAAGCTCCTGCGCGACAACGAGCCGAACCTGAAGGCGGAGGACGCGAAGGAAAGCCTGACGGCGGTTGTGTCCGTCAAAATGGAAGACCCGCAGTTCGAGAGCCAGACGAAATCGAAGCTGGGCTCCGGGCAGGTTCGCGGCGTGGTCAACGACCTTGTGAAGGAGGAATTGTCCACCTATCTGGAGGAGAACCCGTCTGTCGGGCGGACGATTCTTGACCGCTGTGTGAGCGCCCAGCGTGCGCGCGAGGCAGCCCGCAAGGCGCGCGAGGCTACCCGCCGCAAGACGGTGCTGGAATCGGCGTCCCTGCCGGGCAAATTGGCGGACTGCTCCGAGCGCGACCCCAGCAAGTGCGAAATCTTCCTCGTCGAGGGCGACTCCGCAGGCGGCAGCGCCAAGGAAGGACGCGACCGCCATTTTCAGGCGATTCTGCCCCTGCGCGGCAAAATCCTCAACGTCGAAAAAACCCGGCTGGACAAGGCGCTGGGCAACAACGAAATTAAGAGTATGCTGACGGCGTTCGGCTGCGGCTTCGGCGATGAGTTCGACGAAAGCAAGCTGCGCTATCACCGCATTGTCTGCATGACGGACGCGGACGTGGACGGCGCGCACATCCGCATTTTGATGCTGACGTTCTTCTACCGCTACATGCGGCCGCTGGTGGAAAAGGGCTATGTGTACGCCGCCATGCCGCCGCTCTACAAGGTGACGAAGGGCAAAATGGAAAAGTACGTCTACGATGACGACGAACTCCAAAGACTGCTGGACGAAATCGGGCGCGACCCGAAGCCGGACATTCAGCGCTACAAAGGCTTGGGCGAAATGAGCGCCGAGCAGCTGTGGCAGACGACCATGAACCCCGAAACCCGCACGATGATGCAGATTACGCCGGAGGACGCAATGGCGGCGGATGAAATCTTCACGCTGCTGATGGGCGATCAGGTTGAGCCGCGGCGGAAGTTCATCGAGGAGAACGCAGATTTGGTTAAGGATTTGGATGTCTAAAGAAATTTTACTTTTGTGATAACGCTGACTTTTTGCTGCTGAGGGATTATGATGCACTGTGAGAGATTTGACTTCTCACACTTTATCCGCCCTTGGCAAGTAGACCCCCACTATCCGGGAAAGGTCGAACCCAAGGGCTTTTCTATTTCCCGGCAGAACGCAAGCATGGAAGTGAACGTACCCCCGTCAGCCCGCGTGGCTCTTTCCCGCAAGAAACTTTTACGGCGGGGGGAGTCCAGAGGGGGCTGAAATCCCCGCTCTTTCACTTTTCAGCCCCCTCTGGGCGCTCTTTGGAACCTTTCTGTCGCAACAGAAAGTAACAACTCCGCGTCCGCAGACGCGACTGAAGCAGCAAAAAGAAACTGCTTGTTTTTAAGACGACTTCGGAATCATCCAAATCAGATAGCAAATAACACAATCCAGCCCGATTCGGGCGTTTGACAGTGTGCAAACCAGCACATCCCCCCAAGGATTGGAGAAGAAACATGAGCAGCATTCAGGACAAACTCATCCCGGTGAATCTGGAAAAGGAGATGAAGCGGTCGTTCATCTCCTACGCAATGGCGGTCATCATCGACCGCGCGCTGCCGGATGTGCGCGACGGCTTGAAGCCCGTGCACCGCCGCATCCTCTACGATATGGAAGAACTCGGCATGACGCCCGATAAGCCGTACCGCAAATCCGCGCGCCTTGTCGGCGACGTGCTGGGCAAATTCCACCCGCACGGCGATTCCTCCGTCTACGATGCCATGGTGCGCCTCGCGCAGCCCTTCAACATCCGCTATACCCTCGTGGACGGGCAGGGCAACTACGGCTCGGTGGATGGCGACGGCGCTGCCGCCATGCGTTACACCGAAGCCCGCATGACGAAACTGACCCCCTACCTGCTCGAAGGCATCGAGAAGGACACGGTCGATTTCTACCCCAACTTCGACGAAACGCTCATGCAGCCCGCCGTGCTGCCCAGCCGCTTCCCGAATCTGCTTGTCAACGGTTCCAGCGGCATTGCCGTCGGCATGGCGACGAACATCCCGCCGCATAACCTCGGCGAGGTCATCGACGGCGTTATCTGCATGATTGACAACCCGGACTGCACCATCGACGACCTGATGCAGCACATCAAAGGCCCGGACTTCCCGACAGGCGGCATCATCCTCGGCAGGCGCGGCATCCGCGAAGCCTACTACACGGGGCATGGGCGCATTGAGGTGCGCGCAAAGACCAACATCGAGGAAATGCCCAACGGCCGCAGCCGCATCGTCGTGACGGAAATCCCGTATCAGGTCAACAAGGCGAAGCTGGTGGAGAAGATTGCTGAACTCGTGCACGACAAGCGCATTGAGGGCATCAGCGATATCCGCGATGAGTCCGACCGGCAGGGGATGCGCATCGTCATCGAGCTGAAGAAGGATGTTTACCCGCAGGTTATCCTGAATACGCTCTACAAGCACACGTCGATGCAGGAGACGTTCGGTGCGAACATGCTCGCGCTGGTCAACGGGCAGCCGAAAATCCTCTCCCTGCGCGACATGGTGTACTACTATCTGGAGCATCAAAAGGACGTTGTCACCCGCCGCACGCGCTTTGACCTCAACAAGGCGCTCGCCCGCGCGCATATTTTGGAAGGTCTGCTGAAGGCGCTCGACCACATCGACGAGATTGTGTCCATCATCCGCGCCAGCAAAGATCCCAACACCGCGAAAACGACCTTGATGGAGCGGTTCGACTTCTCCGACAAGCAGGCGCAGGCGATTCTGGACATGCGTTTGGCGCGCCTGACCGGTCTGGAACGCGACCGCCTCCAGCAGGAATACGACGATTTGGAGAAGGAAATCGCCCGCTTCCAGGCGATTCTGGCGGATGAACACCTGCTGATGGAGGTTATCAAGACCGAAATCAGCGCCATCCGCGATAAATTCGCTGACCCGCGCCGCACGGAGCTGACCACCATCGACGGCGAAATCGACGTGGAAGACCTGATTCAGGAGGAGGACATGGTCGTCACGCTGACGCGGCAGGGCTACGTCAAGCGCACACCGAAATCCATCTACCGCGCGCAGAACCGCGGCGGACGCGGCGTGACCGGCATGACGACGAAGGAAGAAGACTTCGCCGTGCAGATGCGCGTCGTTTCCACGCACGACGAAATCATGTTTTTCACCAACATGGGGCGCGTGTACATGCTCAAGTGCTACCAGATTCCGGAAGCCGGACGCACCGCGCGCGGCACGGCGATTATCAACCTCATCCAGATTGCGTCGGATGAAAAGGTGACGTGCATGGTGCCTGTGCCGGGCGCAACGGGCGAACACAACCTCGTCATGGCGACGCGCGACGGGATGATTAAGAAAACGCCGTACAGCGAGTTCGCGAACCTGCGCAAGAACGGCCTGATTGCCATCAATTTGAAGGAGGGCGACGAGCTGATTGGCGTGGATTTGACCAGCGGCGACGACGAAATTCTGCTGGGCAGCCGCAAGGGCATGGCAATCCGCTTCAGCGAGCGCCACATCCGCCCGATGGGTCGCGCGTCGATGGGCGTGAAGTCCATGCGACTGGATGACGACGATATCATCATCGACATGGTGCCGCTGGAGCAGGGTGCGGACGTGCTGGCGATTACGACGCTGGGCTACGGCAAGCGCACCAATCCCGACGAGTACCGTGAGCAGGGCCGCAACGGCAAGGGCATCATCGCCACGAAGCTGACCGACAAGACCGGCGACCTCGCCGCGCTGCTGATGGTCAAGCCGGACGAAGACCTGATGCTCATCACCGACGACGGCACAATCATCCGCACCCGCGCCGAGGATATCCGCGTCTGCGGCCGCAACACGCAGGGCGTTATCGTGATGAAGCTGCAGGAAGGCAGCCACGTCATCGGCGTCGCCCGCGCCGAGCGCGACGAAGAGCCGGACGCGCCCGCGAATGCTGCTGATGCGGATGCCGCCGAAGCGCGCGCCGAGGGCTTCGACACGTCGGACGCGGCTGAATCGCAGGCAGTTCAGGAGCTGCTTCGCCGTGCCGAAGAGGACGCAAGCGGCAGCGATTTGGACATGGATCTGGGCGGGGAGGACGAGAAGGATTCCCCGGCGGATGATTCGGACGACATCTAAAAGGATTATTTGCTGTGAAGATTTTCCCGGAAGGCTTGTCTTTCCGGGGATTTTTGATGCATCAAGCACTAAACTTAGAGTGTGTTTCTAAAATGCTGCCGAGCGAATTTAGAAACACACTATAGCAAAACAATCGTTACATGACGCAACAACGCTTGACAAAATGATGTAATATTGCTACTATATAAACAACAAGTCGAGCGAATCCATAAAAGGTAATCTTGTCGTGAACCATGGATGCGCGTGCGAAAAAGGAGGAAAGAAACGGATGAAGAAAATGATGAAAACGCTGCTCTGCGTGCTGCTGATATTGAGCTGTGTGCCGTTTGCGCTGGCGGAGGACGACTTTACGCTACGTAGCGGCATTGTCTTTGGGGATACCTTGGAGCAGATTGTCAGCAAAGAAACAACGCTCATGCAGGACGCGGACGATCCAAACACGTTCAAGGGAAAAATTGCTGGCTATGATGATGCAGATTGCCATTTCCTGTTTGATAGCGATGGCAGCATGTATGACATGTGCTATTCGTTTGATGAAGCCTGCACCGACCGGGATGCAACGAAAGATGTCTACCAAAAGCTTTTTGACAGTCTGAAGCGGAAGTATGGTGCCCCCTTGGGCAACACGGGGGGAAGCTGCTATATCATGACAGGTTCCGCAGTTACGCGCATGGCGCTCTATGTTGGTTTGTTTAGAAACGTGGGTGGCTGTGACACAGATTATATGGATTATGACGAGTGGATTGTTGAAAAAGAAAATTACGATGTCAAAATCGATCTTGTATCCTACTATTGGCGAGACCGTGACTACAACTATTATTACTATATCAGCTTGAGCTACTACCGTTATACAGCAGAAGAACTTGAACAGGCGATTCAGGAAAAGTATCAGGAACAGGAAGAAATTGATAACGATCTGTAAAGCAACTTGTAAGCAGAGGAAAAGAGGTTGATTTCTGATGAAAAAGCGTGCAATCTGTTTGCTGATGACGGCGGTGTTGCTGTGCATGTGCACCATGCCCGCGATGGCGGCGAAAAACTATGGCGACTTGGTGTCGGATATTCTTGATAGCATGAGCACAAACAACAGCCGCTGCTCTGGTGCGCCGCAGCAGGCGGCGAATGGCGCTTATCGCCTGGTGGAAATGCTGGCTGTCATTGCGATGGAAAAGGACAATGGGCAGCATTCGGATTTAATCAGCAACGTGCTGGACGACATGAGCACGAACAATGCCCGCTGCTCTGGTGCGCCGCAGCAGACGGCGAACGGGACGTACCGCGCGGTGGACATGCTGGCGATTATCGCGATGGAGCTGGACAGCAAGGGGACGTACACGAGCCTGATTACGGGTGTGCTGGATGACCTGAGCAGCAACAACGCCCGCTGCACTGGCGCGCCGCAGCAGTCGGCAAACGGCTTGTACCGCTGTGCGGACATGCTGGCGATTATCGCGATGGAGCTGGACAGCAAGGGAACGTATACGAGCTTGATTACGGGCGTGCTGGATGACCTGAGCAGCAACAACGCCCGCTGCACTGGCGCACCGCAGCAGGAAGCCAACGGCGCCTATCGCTGTGTGGAGCTTTTGGCAATCATCGCGATGGAAACGGACACGACCGGAAAGTACGGCGATTTGATTTCTGGCGTGCTGGACGACATGAGCAGCAACAACGCCCGCGGCTCCGGCGCGCCGCAGCAGTTGGCGAACGGGCTGTACCGCTGTGTCGAAATGGCAGCCATCATCGCACTCATCAATCAATAAAACCAAAGAAGTCAGAGAATGCGTTCATGCAGTGATGCGTGAGCGCATTTTTTCCCCTTGCGCAAACCCGTAACCTGTGCTATGATTCACTTATGAACCCATATCGAAAGGGGAATCACCGCCTTGTGGATAGAAATTGAAATGTATGTTCTCCTCTTCTTCGCCTGCTCCTTCCTCGGCTGGTGCATGGAGGTCACCTGCAAGCTCGTGCAGTTCGGGCGCTTCATCAACCGCGGTTTTCTGCTCGGCCCGCTGTGCCCGATTTACGGCACGGGCGCTGTGCTGATGGCGTACTTTCTGCCCCTGTGGACAACGCAGGTCGAGTCGACATTCCTGCTGGCCCTCGTCCTCTGCGGCACGCTGGAATATATCACCAGCTGGCTGATGGAAAAACTGTTCCACGCGCGCTGGTGGGACTACTCCCAGAAGCGCTTCAACATCAACGGACGCGTGTGCGCGAGCAACCTGCTGGCGTTCGGGGTGATGGGCGTGTTCGTCGTTAAGGTGCTGAAACCCTTTGCGTTTGGGCTGTTCGCCAAAATCCCGCCTGTCTGGCTGGATGCTATTACCATCACGCTGACGGTGCTGCTTGTCGCGGACGTCGCGATTTCCGCGGGTGTGCTGACAAAGATTCGCGGCGCGGCAGAATCCGTCCGCGCGGATAACACCGAAGCCATCACCAAGGCGGTCCGAGAGGCGCTCATGGCGCAGGGCTTCCTGCTCCGCCACCCGCTGCACGCTTTCCCGGAGGTGCAATTCTACAATAAGGCGCACCTTGCCCGCCTGAAGGCGAAGCACGACGAATTGCAGGCGAATATGCGCGAAAAACGCGAGAAGCTCCAGCAGGAGCTTGACCGTCTCGAAGAGAAGCGCAAGGCGCTCAAGAAGGGGAAAAAGTGACCCGCAAGTTAATTTCCATTCTCCTGATCCTCCTGATTTTCTCGTCCGCTGCGCACGCGGATGTCCCTGTCCTTGACCTCCGCGCACACGACGCTGACGCCCGCTTTCCGTCCGATGCCGCCGTCCTCACCGTCGCTTTTCCCCAGATGACCTTCGCCGATGCCGCCATTCTCGTCTGCGACGGCCACGCCGGGATGATTGACGCGGGCGGATACGCGGAGGAATCCGCCGTCCAAACCGCGCTGGAAGCCCTCGGCGTGACGCGGCTGGATTGGGTCGTCGCCACCCATCCGCACCATGACCATCAGCCCGGCTTCGAGGCCATCGCCCGCCGGATGCCGATTGGGCGCTTCCTCACGTCGTTCCCCGCGAACGAAAACGCGCAGATGCAGCATACCCTCGCTGTCATGGCGGAATGCGGCGTGCCGGTGGAAACCGCCGCGGATGGGCAAATGCTGACGCTCGGACACGCGCAAATCACGCTGTTTCTTCCGGAAAATACCGGCAAGACCGTTAATAATCGCTCCTTGCTTGCCCTCGTGACGCTGGGGGATGCCCGGATGCTGATGCTCGCCGACCTCGAAAGCATGGGTCAGCAGGCACTGCTCGATTCCGGCGGCGATGTGCACGCGGATATCCTCAAGTACCCGCACCACGGCCATGCCGCCATGAATCAGGCACTTCTGACCACTATTGCGCCCAAACTCGCCATCATCACCGCCAAACCAACCCGCGCGCCGTATGCCCTCGCGCAGCTGGATGCCATGGCGATTCCCGCCGCGCACACGGATGAATGCGGCTTGCTGCTGAAAACCGACGGGCAGGTGTGGATTTTGCAGAATCTCACGATGGAAGAATAACCGGCGGTTGATTTGTAATAATCTTCGCGGCGACTTGACAAACCCCGCCCGATTGCCTACAATGGAAGGGAAGTACAGGAAAGGAAGGCTTCTCCGATGAAAAAAATCCAGAAATTGCTTTTACTACTCCTGATGATGGCAATGCTCCTGCCGACGTTCGCGATGGCAGAAACGCCTGTCATTGTCAATCTGGTTGAAAATCCGGACGCTGAATACCACTTTGAGGACGGTGCGAAGATTCTCGAAATCGTTTTTCCGCGCGTTTACTCCTCCGACTGCATCCTCCTGCGCTATGACGGCATGGTCATGATGATAGATGCATCGACCAAAAACGCGACCATGCGCAACCGCATCTACACCGCCTGCGATACCATCGGTATCGACCACATCGACATTGCCTACAATAGCCATCCGCACGATGACCACATCGACGGATTTCAGTTCGTCAACGAATATGCGCCGATTTCCAAGTTTCTGATTACCTTTCCGGAAGATTTTAACGCGCGTATGAAGAGCGCGGTTAAATTCATGAAGGCGAACAACATCCCCATCGAGCAGATTGGCAACGGCGACACCTTCACGCTGGGGGAGGACGGCGGCGTCAAGATGACCGTCATTCAGTACCGCAAGTCCTCCTGGGGCGTGAACGACCAGTCCGCCATGCTGATGGTGCAGTACGGCGACCGCCGGATGCTCCTCGCGGGCGACAACGAGAACCGCTCTCAGCAGTATTTCGCGGCGAATCCGCCGGAAATCGGGCTGAACGCGGATATCTTCAAGTACCCGCACCACGGGCAGGTGCGCCTGCGCGATGACTTCCTGGAAGCCATCAACCCGCAGCTGATTTTCATCAACGGCGCGGCGAACGTCATCAAAGGCAGCGTCAACTACTGCGACAAGAAGCACATTTCGTACCTTTTGGGTTATAAAGGGCTGACCCGGATGCGCACGGACGGCAACATTTGGGTCATTGACTACCTGAAGGAAAAGAATGCCGACCGCGACTTGCCCTATACGCCGGAGCGGGACGAGTAACGCACGAAAATACCCGAAAGTTTAGGAAGAAACTGCTATGAAGTATCGCTATCTGCTCATCGACAACGACAACACCCTCATGGACTTCCACGCCGCCGAACACGCCGCCCTCCGCGAGACGCTCACCGAAGCCGGGATTGAACCGACCGACGCCGTCTGCACACGGTACAGCGCCATCAATGACGCACTCTGGAAGGCACTCGAACGCGGCGAAACCACCCACGCGGCGCTTAAAATCACCCGTTTTGCCCAGCTTCTGGCAGAATACCCCGCCAAAAACGTCTGCGCACACCGGCTCGCCCTGCGTTACAGCCACTATCTCGGCACGCACGCTGACCTCATGCCCGGCGCGGAGGCGTTTTTGCGCCGCCTGCATGGGCAGATGAAAATCGTGCTGGTCAGCAATGGTGACAGCGTTATCCAGCGCAACCGACTTTTCCGGTGCGTGTTCACGCCACTACTGGATAACATTGTTATCAGCAGCGAAAAAGGCGTCAGCAAGCCCGATCCGCGCCTGATTGAAATTGCCCTTGCCGAATGCGGCTGCACGGACAAGACCGAAGCTGTCATGGTCGGCGACAGCGCGACGGCGGACATCCCCGCAGCCGTCAACGCCGGAATCGACAGTATCTTTGTTGATTGGAAGAACACGGGTTGCCAACAAGCAACTTATACAGCAAAAAATCTGGCGGAAGTGGAGCAAATTCTGCTGAAAAGTTAAATTTCGGTGGACGGCATCATCCATAGATCAAAAATTGTAAGAAAAGGGTTCATTCGCGGGAATGCGCCCTTTTTCACGTCCGAAAAATGAAAAAAACGTTAAAAATGAATCGAAGCGATTGACAGCCGGGCGTTTCTGCACTATTATAATAGGTAGAGAGCGAGGGGATTTTTGATGGACCAGAACAAGTGGCTGCGCCGAAAGCCGCAGAGCAACCTCGATTACCTTGGAATTACGCTGATTGCGGTTGCGTTTTACATGGCGCTGCTCAACGCGCAGTCCTTCCTGAACGGTGTGAACCGCATTCTGGGCATCCTTGCGCCGTTCGCGGGCGGTGTGGTGATTGCCTACTGCCTTAACCCAATTGTTAAAGCGTCGATGAAGTACCTCTTCCGCGGACGCGAAAAGTGCCGCGGACTCGCCATTTTGCTGGCGTACATTGTCGGCTTGGCAATCGTTGCGCTGCTGATGGTGCTGATTATTCCGCAAATGGTTGGCAGCGTTGTCATGTTCTACCAGAATTTCGACGGCTATGCGCAAAATTTGCTGAATATGCTCAAGGAACTTGACGCGGAAACGCCGGGCGTGGATTTGAGCCTTGCGGTTACGGCGGTGGAGAACCTGAACGCCAGCATGAGCGACCTGCTTGGCACGATTGTCAAGGCGATTACGAACCGCGTGCCGCAAATTATCAGCTACGTCGGCGGCGTCGCGTCGGGTGTCGTAACCATTTTTACAGCAATTGCCAGCAGTGTCTACCTCCTCCTGCAAAAGGATAAGCTGCTCCGCCACGCGCGGGTCCTGACGCGCGCGTTCCTGCCGAAGAGCGCCGCGGAGACGACCCTGCGGATTTGCCACGACGCAAACCGCAATTTCGGCGGCTTTTTCGCCGGAAAAATCCTCGATTCTGCGATTATTGGTGTGCTGACGTTTGTCAGCATGAACATCCTCGGCTTGTCGTACGCGACGCTCATCAGCATCATCGTCGGCATCACGAACATCATCCCCGTGTTCGGCCCGTTCATCGGCGCGATTCCCGGCGCGGTGATTCTGCTCTTCCTTGATCCGTGGCAGGCGTTGATTTTCCTGATTTTGATCCTGATTATCCAGCAGCTGGATGGCAATTTCATCGGCCCGATGATTCTCGGCGATTCGATTGGCATCTCGGCGCTCTGGGTTCTCTTCGCAATTGTCGTCGGCGGGGATCTCTTCGGCTTGGTCGGTATGGTCGTCGGCGTTCCCGTTTTTGCCACAATTTACGGCATTCTGCGCACGGCGGCGCGGCACGGCCTGCGTCAGAAGGGGTACACGGACGTGGAAGAATCTGTATCCGCATCCGCTGCAGGCGACGAGATTCCCGATGACCCGCGTGAGAGCGGACACCGGATGTCGCTGCTGCGCCAGTGGAAAGAGAAAATCATGTCCATCGGCAAGAAAAAAAGCAAATAAGCACGAGGGGGAGCGCAATGGCTTCCCCTTTCCTGCGTAATTTCTACCTATTAAAAGGAGACGCGCGCCATGACACCCGAAGTCCAGCATTATTTACTCGCAGGTTTTCTTCTGCTGGCAGCCGTTTTCGCCGTTCCGCTCTTGAAGCGTGTTCTGATGCCTGTAAAAAAGCGGATTAGCGACCGCATTCCAGCGCTTGTGGGGCATCTTCTCCGCTGCTTCCTGCGCCCGGCAGCGTGGCTCGTCCGCGTCACGCTCGCGGGTTGGGCGGTGCTAACCATCCCGTGGAGCGACGAAATCCGTGTGGTGCTCACCCGTGCAATGCCGTACTACCAGGCGTTTGTGCTGGCGATGGCGGCATGGGGCGTATGGGAAGCCATCCCGGTTATTTGGCAAATGCTGCATCGTCATCAGCACCCTGATCAGCCGGAAAACTACGAAACGTTGTCACGCTTTTTCGAGAACGGATGCCGAACAGTCGTCGTCGTGATGTCGGTTCTGGTCGGTTTGGACGGCCTTGGCGTACCAGTCACAAGCCTGATTGCCGGCGCGGGCGTCGTTGGGATTGCCATCACCCTCGCGGCGCAGTCCACGCTTTCCAGCCTGATTGCCGGGATTACGCTCGTTGCGGAGCACCCGTTTTCGCTCGGCGATTACATCGTGCTGGGCGATGTTGAGGGCACCGTCGAGGACATTTCGCTGCGTTCAACCCGCATTCGCACGCCCGACCAAGTGCTCATTACCGTCGAAAACAGCAAGGTTTGCGCCGAATACATCCAAAATGCGAACGCGCGCACCCAGCGCCTGTGGGCGTTTACGATTGGCTTGGAGTACCGCACGAGTGCGCCGCAGGTGGAGCAGTTCATCCGCGACCTGACGAAACTTCTGGTTTCGGATCCGGACGTTGATGGCCAGAGCGTGCAGGCGGTGCTGGAGGATTTCGCGGATTCGTCCATCAACGTCAACGTCCGCATGATGGTCAACACCCCCGGTTACGGCGACTACCGCGCGCTCAAAGGCAGAATTAACCTTGCGGTTATGCACCTGATGGCGGAAGAAGGGCTGTCTTTCGCCTTCCCGTCGAGGAGTGTTTATGTGGAAAAGAACGCACACTGACCGAACGCGCGGACTTCTGCTGACCGGGTTGAAGGCGGCTGGAAGTGCTGCGGTCGCGATAGCCGTCGCCAGCGCAATACACCTGCAGTTTAGCGCAACGGCAGGGATTATCGCGATTTTGAGCCTGTTGGGTACGAAGCGCGAGACAATGAAAGTGGCGCTGGGGCGGCTGATGGCGTACGGCGCGGCGCTGCTGATCGCCTTCGTGTGCTTCTCGCTCTTCGGCGATGGTCTGCTTGCTTTCGGGATTTACCTGTTTGTTTTCGCGTCGCTGTGCTATGCCTGCTCGTGGGGTTACGCGACGGCGATGATTTCCGTGCTGATTTCCCACTTTATGGGCACGGGCGGCATGACGTGGACGCAGATTGGCAACGAAAGTTTGTTGTTCCTCATCGGCACAACCTGCGGCATCCTGACGAACCTGCACCTGCACCCGGACGAAAGGCGTCTGGACGCATTGCTTCGTCAGGCGGATGAGCAGATGCGGACGGCGCTGCGGGCGCTTGCAGAAGCGGCGGATGCGCGTAACCCCTTGATTTTGCTGGGTGAGACGCTCCGACAGGCAGACGAATGTGCCGCGAAAAACACCGAAAATAGCCTAACCGACGCGCCGACGCGCGAGATTCATTATATCAACATGCGCCGACAGCAGCGGAGAATCCTGCTGCAAGTCACGCAAGACGCACAAAAAGTACAGGGCCATCCGCCGCAGGAAGCCGAGGTTCGGGCGCTGATTGGCCGCATTTTTGCCGAGTATGACCGTGAAAACGACTGCACATCGTTGTTGTCCGCCCTGCATGACCTGCTGGCAGAGATGCAGCGTCAGCCGCTTCCCGCAACGCGTGGCGAGTTCGAGGATAGGGCGCTGCTGTATGTGCTATTGCGGCGCATGGAGGATTTTCTGCTGCTGAAACGCGAGTTCTACGAAACATATGGTTTCGAAAAAAATCGCCAATTAGAATATAAATCATAACTATTTTCGTGATGGATTCAGTAGAAATGCGTCCACTTGCGCAAGCAGCAGAAAAATGCTATAATATAGGTTGAAATGAACGCGGAGGTGGCGCATGAAGCAGGAAACGCGGCGGCAGATTGCCCGCTGGGGTTATATGGCAGTCGCGGCGGGCTACCTCTGGTGGAACCTCGCGCGAATGACAGAATTTTCATGGACGTTCACCATTGTGCCGTATCTGGGCGACTTTGGTATCATTGCCGCCATTTTTTCGCTGATTTTGGGCTGGAAAAAGCGTTCCCCGCTTGTTTGGACGATGACAGCGGGGCTTGGATGGATGCTGCTGATGAGCGCTATCCGCGGCGAAAATGTTCTCGCGGCTGAGTGGCAGTACCTCAAGGAGGGCATCATTGCGTTCCTTGTGCTTGCGCCGCTGCCGGGCTGCCTTACTGAAAATCGTTTTCGGCAGTTTTTGAAGGGAACGATAGCCGTCTGGATGACCGCAATTACTTGTCAAGCAGCCATCGGCTTGTGGGCGGCAATCAGCGGTCACGCCGTTTTCAGCATGAAGGGGACGTGGTACATCGGCATGAACCTCGGTGACCACCGCCTGTATTTGAACGCTTACGTTACGACCGCCGCCGCAAAAATGGGCATGACCGTGCTTTTGACCGCGATTTTGTTCGCGCTGAGCCGCACGAAACGGGCGAAAATTGCCTGCGTGATGGCAATTCTGGTACAATGCAGCGCGCTCGCGCTGACGGATTGCCGGACGGCGTTCGTGGCGCTCGGCGTCGCGGCGGGGTTCTGCGTGTGGACGCTCCTCGGTGCGAAGGTGCATATGCCGTCGAAATTAAACCATAGGCTTATGCTTCCTGTGCTGATGGCATCGGGGATTATCCTCTGCTACGGGCTGCTGGCGGGGCTTTTGACGCTGCTTGCCCCATCCGTCGCGCCCGGTCCGCTGGACAACGTGAACCTGCTGGAGTTCCCGGCGCACCTGATGACGGAAGCATCCGCTGAACAGGAAGTTATATTGGACAGCACACCCGTCCACCGCAGCATTGACACTACGGACACGTTCAACGGGCGCTGGGGGATTTGGAAGGGGGCGCTTCGCCTGCTCAAAGCACAGCCGGAGCTGCTGCTGACGGGCACAAGCGCACCGCTGGCGGCAGGAATGATGAATTTGTACACTGACCCGGGCACGAAATACTTCCAACATGCGCACAATCTGTACTTACAGACGCTTGTCAGCTGGGGGATTCCCGGTCTGCTGATTCTGCTGACCGTGATTGCCATGTTCCTCGTGCAGACAGCGCGGATTTCCAAGCGCAATCAGCCGCTTTGGGTGCTGATGCTGCCCCTCCCGGTAATTTACCTGCTGGTTTGCGAGTTGGTGGACTGCTTCACGATGCTTTCGACGGGTTCGCCAATGCTCTATTGGCTCTGCCTGCTGATGGGCGCGGTGGATGTACAGGCGCGGCGGCTGAAGCCACAAGCGCTGCCGAAATAACGAATGGTTACAAATTTGCGCTTTGGGAGGTGAAGCCATCCGATGGTCGATATCATCATCCCTGTGTACAATGCACTTGATACGCTTGAACTTGCGGTTACGTCTGCACTCATGCAGGGGGACGTGCGAATCCTCCTTGTGGACGACGGCTCCACCGACGGCACAGCGCGCTTGTGCGACGAGCTGGCGCACCATCCGCGCATTGAGGTGATTCATCAGCGGAACCACGGTGTGTCCGCCGCCCGAAACGCAGGGTTACAAGCGGCAGCGTCGGAATGGCTGACTTTTCTTGATGCGGATGACGTGCTGCTGCCCGACGCAATCGGCCATCTGCTTGCCCTTGTGGGGGATTCGCAAGCGATTCAGGGTCTTGTGACCCGTTCGGAAGCGTCAAATGTGCCGGAATGCACCGTTCAAACCCTCTCTTCGCGTGATATGCTGGACTTGGCGCTGCGAAATCCAACCGTGCATTTACACACGCACGGCTGGCTGCTGCGGCGGGAAATATGTAACGAGAGGTTCAACGAATCGCTACGGCTGGGGGAGGATGGCGAGTGGATGATGCGGGTGCTTCGCGGCGCGAAAACCCTTTCGCTGGCGCAGGTGAACACCTATTGCTACCATTTGCGGGCGGATTCGGCGGTGCACAGCGCGGCAGACGTGGTGCGCGAATATCTGCGAACGCTCACGACGGCACAGCCAACATTAAACTATTTGGACATGCCGGATGCGGCGGCGCAGTACCGCTTGATGCACCTGCTGCTGATGCTGACGCACGGGGTGGTGCAGGAGAGCGGCTTTCGCGACGGGCTGCGCCAGTGCGGGGCGATTCGCCGCTTGTGCCGGGAAGCGTTCCGCGCGGATTTGCGCCGTGTGCGGTGGCTGCCGCGGTCAAAGGCGCAGGCGGTGCTGCTCATGCTGCGGTGCGGGCTGTATCCGCTGGCAAGGTGGGCGATTCTGATTCGGCGAAGGCAGAATCAGCAGGCGTGTGCGTCGGCAGAAAGCGCAATATAATAGGTAGAGATTTTTCACGGCAGGACGTGCTGCGGACGGCGAGAGGCAAATCAACAGTAACTTGCAGGTTATCGCGGGTGAAGCGACCTTATCCGTCGCGGCGGCGACGCTTTCATCAGTTGGAAAGTCATGGCACATCTGCGCTTGCACGCCGATGATGGCGAAAATGGTAGATGGCGTATTCAGCAATCGACATCAGCAGATTGTGAATCAGCGCCAAAATCAGCACGAGGAAGCCGTATGCCAGTGTATTCAACCAAATCGCGAAAATGGGTCGAGGGTCAACGCCCCTTGTAGGGGGGAAGTGGACGACGTTCCTCTTGGGTGCTCCATAGAAAGGAAGTATGACGATGAAACCACTGCGGGTGCTTGTCGTGGGCTGGACAGCGACGACGGGCGGAATTGAACACTTTTTAATGGCGTATTGTGGGAAAATGAACCGCGAACGCGTTCAATTCGACTTTTTGTGCCGTTTTAGCCCGATTGCGTGCCAAAAAGAAGCGGAAAAAATCGGGAAAATATACACAATTACCCGGCGGAGCAGCGATATGATGCGCTATTATCGAGAAATCAACGACTTTTTCCGCGAACATGGGCACGAATACGATATTATCTGGGACAATGAGTGCATGTTCAACGACATGACGCCGCTGAAAAAAGCCGCGGAGGTGGGTATTCCGGTGCGAATCGCGCACTGCCATAATCCGCAGAATATGGATAAATCAGTCATCGGGCATGTGCAGGGCTTCCTCCATCGGGTCAATCACCATTCGCTCAGCCGCTACGCCAACGTCCTTTGGGCGTGCTCGATGGAGAGCGCGAAGTGGGCGTGCCCCGCTATGGATTTGCCCTGTGAGGTCATCCCGAACGCCATTGACGCGCAGATGTTCCGCTTCTCGGAGCAGGTTCGGCGCGAGGTTCGCGAGCAGTATGGGCTGGAAGATTGCCTCGTAGTTGGTCATGTTGGGCGCTTGCAGTACCAGAAAAACCAAACATTCTTGCTGGACGCCTTCCGCCACCTGCATGAGCGCGAGGAGAAAGCGCGGCTCGTGCTCGTCGGCGATGGCCCGGATTTGACGGAGCTGGAGGCGAAGGCTGTCACCCTCGGCATCGAGCGGGAAGTCCTCTTCCTCGGCAACCGCGATGACGTCAACCGCTTGTTGCAGGCGTTCGACCTGTTCGTCATGCCGTCGCACTTCGAGGGCTTCGGGATGGCGGCTTTGGAAGCGCAGGCGGCAGGGCTGCCATGTCTGCTATCCGCCAGCGTGCCGAGGGAAACGAAGCTGACGCGAAACGTGGAGTTTATTCCGGCGGAAGATCCGGCGATTTGGGCGGAACATATGCTGAACATGCTGGAGCGCCACGAAATCCGCCGCGACGAGGCGCAGACCATCGCCGACGCGGGCTACGACATAGGCACCGCGTCGCAGCGGCTGGAGGACAAGCTCATCGCCCTGACGGAGAGAAAACGGTTTCAGCGGCGCTTCCTGATGACCCCGAAAACGAGCGCATCGGGCGTGCCGGCGCTGAACAAGGCGCGCGCGGACATCGAGCAAATCGCCGCTGAAATGGGATACGCGCCGTTCGTGCTCCACGCGCCGGACAGCGCAAATGGCAGCGTCTGGCAAGCTATCCAAGTCGGCGCAAAGACGCTTGGCGACTGGGTTCGCGCGTTCTACCGGATGCGGCAGGGCGACCTGCTGCTCGTGCAGTACCCGTATTTCCCGGTCAAGGGCTACGGCGTGGCGCGGCTGGCGCTGCACCTGCTGCGCTGGAAGGGCGTGAAAACCGCCGCGCTCGTGCACGACCTCGACTCGCTCCGGCGGATTGGGGGAAGCGCCGCGCGCGGGAGCGACCAGCTGCTGCTGCCGGGGTTCGAGGCGCTCATCGTGCACAGTCAGCGGATGGAAAGCTACCTGCGGACAGTGGGCGTGACGTGCCCGATGATTCTGATGGAAGCGTTTGACTGCCTGTCAGAAGGGGAAATCCCTGTGCGGGAGAAGAGCCGCATGGTCGCGATTGCGGGCAACCTCGCCGCGGACAAGAGCGGATACCTGAAAGATATTGGCAAAGTTCCGCTGGAATGGCAATTATATGGAACAAACTGGGCAGGAAGCGACTCAACGCGCATCGAATACCACGGCGAAATTGCGCCGGAGAAGCTGCCGGAAACGATTTCGGGCGCGTTCGGCATCGTGTGGGACGGCGACAGCCTTGACGGACTGACTGGCCTGTACGGCGCGTACGCCCTGCTGAACAGCCCGCACAAGCTGTCAACATACCTCGCGGGCGGACTGCCGGTGTTTGTTGCGAAAAATGCCGCGGCGGCGGATTTTGTGGCGCGGGAGCAGGTCGGCGTGGTGCTGAACAGCCTGCGCGAGCTGCCGGAGCTGATTCACACGATGCCGGAGGAGGACTACCAGCGATACGCGGCGAACGCGCGGCGGGTCGGGGCGCAGCTTCGGGTGGGAGAGAACACGAAGCGGGCACTGCGGAAGCTGGAAGAAGTGGAATGAGCAGGCAGGCGAACGGGCGCGTGGTGAAATCAGGACGCTGAGCATTCGTCGGCGCGTTTTCGCCGAATGCCCGCGCACCGTCCGGCAAAATCCCAAAAACCGAAAATCCCCCTTACGACCATCCAGCAAATTCGACTGGATGGTCGTTTTTTGACCGAAATTTCCTGCTGAAACGATTTCGAGAATCAGTCGAAACGATTTCGTAAAAAATCCCGCAAACCCTTGAAAACACAGGAAGGAAAACGTTTACAACGCGAGGAATGGAGAATTCGGAAAAATTTTTTATAAAAAAACACAGGAAAACACTTGATTTTTTCGCGCGGGTGGTGTATACTCTAACCATCACGAAACCGGTTTAGCAAAAAGCCGAACGGGTTCGTGAGCATCACATGTCCCGGAAGCAGAACGCTAACCCGCCTCGGCGCTTCCAGCAAAGACGAAAGGAGGGGCGCCCATGGCCGTGACCATCAAGGATGTTTCCGCAAAGTGCGGCCTGTCCATCTCCACTGTCAGCAAGGCGTTCAACAACTACGCGGACATCAGCCTCGAAACCCGCGAACTCGTGCAGCGCACGGCGCGTGAAATCGGCTATTACCCCAACGCCATCGCCCGCACGCTCAAAACCAACCGATCCTACAACTTGGGCGTACTGTTCCAAGAAAAGCGCGGCACGGGTCTGACACACAGCTTCTTCGCCTCCGTCCTGGATGCATTCAAGTCGGCGGGGGAGAAGCGCGGGTACGACATCACCTTCATCAACCACCACATCGGGTGGACGGGCATGACCTATCTGGAGCACTGCCGATACCGCAATGTGGACGGCGTGTGCGTCGTCTGCGCTGATTTTTACGCGCCGGAGGTCATTGAGCTGGTGGACAGCAATTTGCCCGTCGTCACCATCGACCACAGCTTCAACAACCGCTCGTGCGTGCTGTCGGACAACATCGGCGGACTCAAGCTGCTGGTGGATGCCGCTTATCAGAAGGGACACCGCAAAATCGCGTATGTCCACGGCGAAAAATCCTCCGTCACGGAGAACCGCATCATCGGCTTCTACCGCGCGATGCAGGAGCATGGGCTGAATGTGAACCCGGACTTCGTCGTCGAGGCGCTCTACGACAACCCCGCCACGAGTATGCAGGCGGTGCTGAACCTGATGAACCGCCCTGACCCGCCGACGTGCATCCTGCTGCCGGACGACCACTCGACCCTGGGCGCGATGCAGGCCGCAAAACAGCTGAATTTGCGCGTGCCGGAGGATTTGTCCCTGGCTGGATACGACGGCATCCGCCTGACGCAGATGCTTCAGCCGCGGCTGACCACCATTGAGCAGGATACCAAGCGCATCGGCGCACAGGCGGCGGAATTCCTGATTGACCGCATCGAGAACCCGCGCACCGCTGGCAGCGAAACCGCAACAATTCCGGTTAAACTGCTGGAGGGCGAATCCGTGGGCATCTGCCCGGTGAAGACAGACGCCGCCAACAGCTGATTTTTTCCGCAAGAGGAGGCGGAAAAAATCACCCCACATCGTATTCCCGCGGCAGGGAAGCCGCTGGAAATATAGCGGGCACAACCCGCCTATTAAAGAGGAGGAAAATCCTATGAAAAAGCTCGTCGCTCTGCTTCTGTGCCTGATGATGGTCGTTCCGGCCACGCTGGCATCGGCGGAAACCGCCGAGGGCAAGGTGCTGAACATCTGGTGCTGGAACGATGAATTCCAGAGCCGCTTCAACGCCTACTATCCCGAAGTGAAGGAAATTGCTGAGGATAAGTCCACCACCACCCTGAACGATGGCACCATCGTTAAGTGGACGATCAACCCCAACGAGGGCAACAACTACCAGAACAAGCTGGACGAAGCCCTGCGCGCGCAGAAATCCGCCGCGGCTGACGACAAGATCGACATCTTCCTGATCGAAGCTGACTACGCTTTGAAGTACGTCGATTCCCCCTACACGCTGGACGTGAAGGCGGACATCGGCCTGACCGACGAAAATCTGGCCGGCCAGTACAAGTACACGCAGGAAATCGCCACCTCCGCTGATGGCAAGCTGAAGGCTGTCACCTGGCAGGCGACCCCCGGCCTGTTCGCGTATCGCCGTTCCATCGCCAAGGACGTGCTGGGCACCGACGATCCCGATGCAGTGCAGGAAGCGCTGTCTGACTGGGACAAGTTCAACGCTGTCGCTGAGCAGGCGGCTGCGAAGGGCTACTACATGCTCTCCGGCTATGACGATGCGTACCGCACCTTCTCCAACAACGTGTCCGCTCCGTGGGTTGCTGACGACGGCGAAACCGTGGTCGTTGACGCGAACCTGATGAAGTGGGTTGACCAGACCAAGACGTACACCGAAAAGGGCTACAACCACAAGTCCTCCCTGTGGGACGCGACTTGGGCGGCTGATCAGGGCCCGACCGGCAAGGTCTTCGGCTTCTTCTACTCCACTTGGGGCATCAACTTCACCCTGCTGGGCAACTCTCTGGAAACTTCCGTCGCCAACGGCGGCAAGGAAGAAGTCGGCAACGGCGCTTATGGCGACTACGCGGTCTGCCAGGGCCCGCAGGCTTACTACTGGGGCGGCACCTGGATTTGCGCGGCTGCCGGCACCGACAACGTGGCGACCATCAAGGACGTTATGCAGAAGCTGACCTGCGACGCGGCGATCGCCAAGAAGATTACCGAGGACACGCAGGACTACACCAACAACGTGGCGGCTATGAACGAGCTGGCGCAGAACTACTCCTCTGCCTTCCTCGGCGGCCAGAACCACATCGCGCTGTTCGCGGAAGCGGCTCCGAAGATCGACATGAGCAACATTTCTGCTTATGACCAGGGCCTGAACGAATCCTTCCAGGGCGCGTTCAAGAACTACTTCGACGGCAACGCCACCATCGACGAAGCCAAGGCGCAGTTCGAGAGCATCATCTCCGAAAAGTATCCGGAACTGGTGAACTTCCAGTGGCCGGACGCGGAGTAATTCGCACCACAAACCAAGCGGCAGGGGCGGGCATTGCGCCCGTCCCTGCTTGCTTCACGAAGAAAATTGTATTCTGTTCCAATGGTGACCTCTGGCAGCGAAATCCCCACGCCCGCCGGATGCCAGAGGTCATCATTGGGGCAAACGAACGTAGGAAGGATTGGTGATTCCGGATGCAGGGAGCAAAAAAGAAAGTCCGCTCCGTCAGCTATGCCAAATGGGGCTATGTGTTCATCGCGCCGTTCTTCATCGTGTTTGCGCTGTTCCAGCTCTATCCGCTCGTCTCGACGATTTATTACAGCTTCTTTGAGTATTTCTTCAAGCAGGGCGGTCTGATTCAGGTCGGCCCGAAATTCGTCGGCTGGACGAACTACTTGTACGTTTTCTCCAAGGATTTGCCCAGATACTTCGGCAACACCATCATCATGTGGCTGATGGGCTTCATCCCGCAGATTGTCTTCTCGCTTCTGCTGGCGGCGTGGTTCACCGATAACCGCCTGAAGCTGAAGTGCCAAGGCTTCTTCAAGACCGTCATCTACATGCCCAACCTGATTATGGCGTCCGCGTTCGCCATGCTGTTCTTCGCCCTCTTCGCTGATCAGGGCCCGGTCAACAACATGATTCAGGCACTCGGCGGCGAACCCATCCGCTTCCTCTCGAATATCTGGGGCACGCGTTCGCTCGTCGCGCTGATGAACTTCCTGATGTGGTTCGGCAACACCACCATCATCCTGATGGCGGCGATGATGGGCATCAGCCCCTCCATGTTCGAGGCGGCGCAGATTGACGGCGCGACCCCGAATCAGACGTTCTGGAAGATTACCCTGCCGCTGATTCGCCCCATCCTCGTCTACACGCTCGTCACGTCCCTCATTGGCGGCCTGCAGATGTTCGACGTTCCGCAGATTTTGACCAACGGCAAGGGCGACCCGGTTCGCTCCTCCATGACCGTTGTCATGTATCTGAACAACTTCATCGGCACGTCGAAGAACTACGGCCGTGCGGGCGCGGTGTCCGCCATCATGTTTGTTATCTGCGCGGTGCTGTGCGTGGTCATCATGCGCACGACGCGCGGCGATGATGAACGCAAGCCCAAGCCCGTGAAAGCGGCGAAGGCTGTGAAGGGAGGCAAAGCGGCATGAGTCAGGCAACGATGAAAGTGCAGCCCAAGACAAAAGACCAGCAGACCGGCGCCCATGCGGTGCTGACCGCGCGGCGCATCGTGGCGTATGCGGTGCTGATTCTGCTCTGCGCGCTGTGCCTGTTCTTCTTTTACGTCCTCATCATCAACGCAACCCGCCCGCACGCGGATATCCAGAAGGGCTTCTCGTTCCTGCCGGGTTCGTGGACGTCGCTGTGCAACAACTTCACGCAGGTGATAAACAACGCGAACATCCCGATTATCTCCGGTATGCGCAATTCGCTCATCGTTTCCGCCATGACGGCGATTTTTGCGTGCTACTTCTCCGCGCTGACGGCGTTCGGCATTCACGCGTACCGCTTCAAGGGGCGCGCGCTCGCCCTTACCTTCATCCTGCTGATTATGACGATGCCGACGCAGGTTTCCGCGCTGGGCTTTGTGCAGCTGATGGGCAAGATGAACTTGAAGGATTCGCTCCTGCCGCTGTTCCTGCCGTCTATCGCCAGCCCCGCGGTGTTCTACTTCATGTACCAGTACATGCAGGCGAGCCTGCCGCTGGAGGTCATCGAAGCCGCGCGCATTGACGGCAGCAGCGAGTTCGGCACGTTCAACCGCATCGTTCTGCCGATGATTAAGCCCGCTTTGGCGGTTCAGGCGATTTTCACCTTCGTCGGCGCGTGGAACAACTACTTCACCCCCGCCCTGATTCTGAACTCCGCGAACAAAAAGACGCTGCCGATTTTGATTGCTCAGCTCCGCAGCGCCGACTTCCTGAAGTTCGACATGGGGCAGGTCTATATGATGATTGCCCTCTCGATTCTCCCCGTCATCATCGTCTACCTCTTCCTCAGCAAGTTCATCATTGCTGGCGTCGCGGTCGGCGGCGGGAAGGAGTAAAGATTTTCCCGGAAATGAATGCGCCCTCCCTCTTCGCAGTGCGTGAAGGGGGAGGGCGTGCTGTGTGCAAGGTATGACCTCGTTCGCCGTAAATATCCAGAAGGGGGATAAATCACGATGCCAAATACCGATAAGCAGCCGATTGACGACAAGCACCCCGTCCACAGACGCTCGACGACCTCTTCGCCGCCTATCAGGGCGATTATCACCCCACGGAAGTCGATACCGGCGCGGATGTTGGGCTGGAGCAAGTCAAATAACCCCACAAAAATCGCCCGCACGAGGTCCAATCCCCCGTGCGGGCTTTGCTGTGTCTGGAATCCGTTACCCGGCAGCACCATCCGCTGCGTCTTCCTCAATCGGCACCATCACCACATCCACCACGCCGCTTTCCGCCAGCGGCATGAGCAGATAGCGGCTTGCGAAGAGCACGCTCGGATAGGCGACTTTCTCAAGCTCGTCGTCCTGATACGGCGCGATGAATACGCTTTCTTGCGTCTGCGCGCCGCGGCGGAGGGTGAAGTGCTTGTCAAACGTCTTTTCGTCGTAGCGGTCGAGGTTCGTCAGTAGCTTTGCGACAACCTCCATGTCCACGGCGACCTGGGCGTTCGGCAAAAGACCGCTGATATCCGTGGGCTTGCGGTCAATCACCATTTCCGTGCGGATGTTCCAGCCGCCCGTGACCGCGCCGTCCGGCAGATCCACCGGCTCAATCGTCACGCGGAAGAGTGTCGTCGTCAGGTTGCCGCCCGCCTGCTTAATCGCTTTCTCCATGTCCGCGGAGAGGAAGTCCGACAGGCGCAGGATGACCGCGGCGTTCTTGTTGGAGAAGCTGATGGCGTCAATGCCGGCGTTGTTCATGTAGCGCAGGCTCATGTAGCCGAAGCGCAGTGTGCGCGCGCCGTACACCGGGTTGCCGTAGGAGTCGGTGACGTAGCCTGCGTCCTTGTTCAGCTCGGCTTCCGCGCTGATGCGCAGCAGCACCTCGTCCGTCTTTTTGTTCCACGTCAGCGAGGGGGTGAAGGGGCGCGGCTGGTCGTCCGCCGTGTTGCGCACGACGCTGCCCAGCTCGCTGTAAGAGAGTACCAGCTGCTCCTGCGTCGTAATGGTGACGAACATCTTCCGCCCGTCGGAGCGCTCAATCACCTGCTGCACCGGGTTCAGGCGTTCGCCGCCGCCGCCCCACCAAGACGGCTCGGTCGGCAGAATGGTGAACTGCGGCGCGTCGTCCATCAGGCGCAGCGTGTAGTAATCCGCCGCGGAAAGCCCGGTCAGCACGAAGTTGTAGTTGCCCGCTTCCTCGCCGGGTTCGCGCTTCAGGATGCCGCTGACCACGTCGCCATCCAGCAGCCCAATCGACGTGAACGTGAACCGCGCCGGGTCAGCCTCGCCCTCGTTCTTCTGCTGATTCGCGTCGGGGCAGATCGTCAGCGGGATTTTCTGGATGCTGAAGGCGACATCCACCGTCCCCGGCAGATAGATCGGGTCGCCTTCGGGGATTTTGACGTGCATGACGTAGCTGCCGACGTAGAAGGGCAGCCCGCCGACAAGGTTGTTGCCGGAGTAGGTGATGCTCGCCGTTTCGGGCAGGGTCATGCGCGGGCGGTAGGTCATGGCGTTGTAGGTGGTGTTCGCGGTGCGGCTCGGCACCCACTTGACGCGGTGGACGTGGAAGCACTCCTCGCTGAAGGAGAAGCCGTCCGCGTTGCTTTCCGTCAGCGTGACGTTCTCTTCCGCCGATGCGTACACGCGGTAGATGACCACGTCGCCGGTGTTCAGTCCGCTGATGGTGACGGTATTGCCGTCCGCAGCGTACTGCTTGGCGTCGGCGCGGTAGGTGTCGGGCATGGAGGCAGGCGCTTCGCCGGCGTACACCTGCACGCCCGCGCTCTTTGCGCCTGTGGTCTTAAAGGTGATGGTCAGCGTGCCGTCCTCGTTGTCGGTGGCGGCAATGTCGCTGATTTCCAGCCCGGTCACGGCGCTGCTCGACTTTCCGGCGATGACGGCGGAGTACACCGTTTCGCCGTCGGTGGCGGCAATGTCCTGCCCGGTCAGGTCGCCGAAGCCCCAGAGCTGCAGCGTTCCGTCAAAGTGCGTTGTGTAGCGGTACTGGCTGCCGCCGATGACGACGGTCAGCGCCTTGTTCGGCACGGGGTTGCCCTGTGCGTCGCGGATGGTGACGATGGTGTGCGGCGCGTCGCTTTCCGGTTCCACGCGCACGTTGCCGCGCAGGGTGATGCCGGTCAGGTCGTTCTGATTCCGCAGCACGAGCCGCCCGCTTTCGACATTCAGCGACACCTGCGCGTTGTCGAGCGCAATCGGCGCGCCGTCGCTGAGCAGTGCGCAGCTGCCCGTCAGCGTCGCGGAGAGTGCGCCGTTTTCGACGCGGAGGACGCTCGAAGCGCTGTTCAGCTGCACGTTGCGCAGGGTTGCGCTCGCCGCCGCGCCGGAGGAGTGAATCGCGCCGTCCAGATACCCGTTCTGCCCGTTGACGATGAAGCGGCTTGCGTCGCCCGCGTCGGCATTCGGCGCATTTTCGGACAGGTTGAACGTCAGCACCTGCGCGTGAACGGTTTCAATCACGATGGTGTCCGCGTCGGCGCTGATGGAGTAGGTTGCGTCATCCGCAAGGACAGGGAGGAGCAGCTCGCCCGCGGGGGTCATCAGCAGGGGCATCGCCGTACCGTCCAGCGTCACCTTCTGGCGCGCCAGTGGGACGGAAATGGCCCACGCCGTGTAGCCGTCGGGCGCGTCGGAGCAAATCACCACGCCGGAGAGCACCTTCGTTCCGTTCGGCAGCTGCCCCTGCACGCTCAGCAGCCCATCTACCGTGATTTTCGGCGCGCTGCCCATCAGCGGCATCTGCCCGCGGCCGTCCAGAATCGTGTCGCCGCGCACAATCAGCTCATACGGCGCGCCCGCCTCAATCAGCGTACCCGCGCTCGTCGTGCCGTCGAGAATGACCGTCACGCCGCTTTCCATAATTTCCAGCACTGTCCCCTCGGCAATGTCGCCGGACAGCGTGTACACCGTGCCGGATTTGAGCGTGTTGCGCTCGCCGGGGGTGATGCTGCCCGCGTCGCCGCTGGGGGCCTTGGCGGTCTGGCGGAGGGTCATCGTGCCTTCCGTGACGGTCGCCGTCCACTGCATTCCCTCGCCCGGACGCTTCAGCCACAGATACAGCTTGCCGTCGGCATCGGGCGTGACAGACCATGCGTACCTTTCGCCCTCAACGAGGACGCTCTGCACGCCGGACGCGGAGAACGCATAGCGCGCGCGTCCGTTCATTTCCGTCAAATCGGCAAAGAGGTTCGTGCCTTCGACGGAAATGTCGCCCTTGCTGTTGACCGTTCCGATCGAAATTGCGCCGCCCTCGGAGAAAATCACCGCCGCGCCGGATGCAACTTCCAGTTTTTTGATAGATGCCAGCGAATTGTCCGCCGCGCGGATGTAAACGACGGCGTTCGCTTCCACCGTCAGCGTGTCGATGGACGCGCCGCGCAGTTCCAGAATTGCCGCGCGGTTCTTCACCACGCGCACTGCCGCGCCCTTGCGGTCGCCAATCAGCGCGTACTGACCGCTGCGGTAGAACGTCACGTCGGCGCGGTTGAGGTCAACAATGCGCAAATCGTTGGAGAGCGTCGCCACGCTGTAAGCGTCCTCTTCGTCCAGCAGGTACCGCCCGTAACGGCACAACGGGTAATCCAGCCCGTTTTCGTCCTGCGAAATGTGCGCGCACCCTTCCACGTCGCACGTCGGAATTTCGGGGGTCGCAGTCGGCTCATCCGTCGGATTTTCGGGGTCGGGCGTCGCGGTCGGCTCGTCCGTCGGATTTTCGGGGTCAGGCGTCGCGGTCGGCTCGTCCGTCGGATTTTCGGGGTCAGGCGTCGCGGTCGGCTCGTCCGTCGGATTTTCGGGATCGGGCGTCGCGGTCGGCGCATCCGTCGGATTTTCGGGAGCGGGGGTCGCGGTCGGCTCGTCCGTCGGATTTTCGGGAGCGGGTGTCGCGGTCGGCTCATCCGTCGGATTTTCGGGGTCAGGTGTCGCGGACGGCGCATCCGTCGGATTTTCGGGGTCGGGCGTCGCGGTCGGCGCTTCCGTCGGATTTTCGGGAGCAGGGGTCGCGGTCGGCTCGTCCGTCGGATTTTCGGGAGCGGGCGTCGCGGTCGGCACATCCGCCGATTGTTCCGTTGGCTGCTCCTGCGCGGGGGTCGCGGTCGGCGCTTCCGTCGGAGCGGCAGTCAGCAACGCTTCCGTCGCTGCGGGAGGATTCGACGGCTCTTCCGCCACGGAAACGCCTGTCAGCAGCATACTGCTGATGAGAAGCATTGCGCCGATGCGCTGGGTGGGTTTCAAGGTTGTTGCACCTCCTTGAAGGCTTGTCGTTAGGGTTGCAAGGGGATTTTTTTCCGATGTTGATTGCTTTTTGCCGCAAGTAGGGAAGCAGGGGAACGTGTGGGTATCCTGTGGATAAACACGCAGAAGAAGTATGAAAAAGTGTCCAACGCAATCGCGAAAAGGGGTCAAGGGGCGATTGCCCCTTGCAGGGTGCAGGGACAGCGTCCCTGCTGGGGTCAAGGGGCAACGCCCCTTGCGCCTCCCCCATGTAATTAGACGTTCGTCAACGCCGTTTCGTTTCCTTCTTCCGCAAAAAATTTTACAATTTGCCGTTCATGATGGCGAGAATCAGGTTGCCGTTGGAGAAAATCGGCGCGAGGGTTGACTGGGCAATCAGGTCGTTCACCATGTCCAGCGGGATGACCGTTTGCACGAGGGGAACGAGCGTGAAGAGCACGAGGCAGACGAGCAATCCGCGGAGGAAGCCGAACGCGCCGCCCGCCAAGCCGTTGAGCTGCTTGAGGACGGGAAAGCGGAACACTGCCTTGAGCAGGTTCAGCACGATGGCGAGGACAATGTACAGCACCAAAAAGCTGACAAGAAAGCAGATGATGTTGATGCTTGCCTGCAAAATCGTCTGGCTGACGTAATCGGAGACGGTGGACAGCCCCGACGAGGCGTATACGTTGTTCTCCAGATTCACGCGCAGCAGCGTGTCCAGCGGCGCGGGCAGGTTCACCTTCTCCAGAATGCTGTTGATGCTCTGGTTGGTGAGCGTCGCGACGTTCGTGATGGCGGTTTCAAGGTCGCCGATGCGGCTGGACGCATCCGTGTAGTGCAGGAGCATGTTAAGAAAAGACTGGTTGGACTGCACGGCGGCGGCGAGCTTTGGGCTGACCCAGAAGGATGCGAGGAACGACATCAGCCCGCACCCCATGTTCAGCACGCTGGCGATGAAGCCGCGATACAGCCCGAACAGCACGGAAATGCCAATGATGCCGATGATGACGTAATCGACGATGTTCATGCGTTACCTCATGGCGCCGGGGTCTCGGTCGCTTCCGGCGGATCGAGACTGGCGATATAGTCGAAATAGGGCTGACGCGCGGCGGTGAGAATCGGGTCGTGGTCGCCGCCGAAGACGTACTGGGCGTTGATGGCTTCAATGTCCGCCTTGCGCATCGCGGGCGCGCAGTACGGGCAGAAATCCAGCTTGCTGTACGGTTCTTCGTCCAGCTGCGCATAGGTGAAGGCTTCAAACGTCACGTTGTCCTTCGTCACAGAGTAGCAGGTGTCGGCGCGGTGGTAGTACGAGCCGCCGTTGGGGTTGTAGTACAGCACGGTGTCGTCGTCCGGAATCGGAATCTGCCGCCCCTGCCAGTCCTCCCAGATGACCAGGCGGCCCAGATGCTTCCGGTTGTCCCACAGCCACTTCATGTTCAGCCCCTCCGTGTTGCGCAGGCGCTGAACGCGGATGCAGCCGTGGCTGGCGCGCGTGCCGAGCTTGGGTTCGTTGTAGGCGTATGACTTTGAGCCGTCGGCGCGCTTGGTGTGCGGCACTTCGTGGAGCAGGTCGCCGTCGTTGTAGCGCAGCCCCATGCCGCAGTAGAGGTTGCCGCTGGTGAATTCGCCCGTGAAGCTGCCGATGATGTACTCGCCGGAGCGCGTCTCGTTAAACGGCTGCTTCGCGTTCGCAAGTCCCGTGGAAACAAGCAGCGTCGAAATCAGATGCCCGTCCTCGTAGATGTACAGGCGCTGCGTCAGCTTGTCCACCACTAAGCCGTACTTGTCGTTGCTGTCCCACTCCACGGTCGTCAGGGTGTTCGTTTCGACGTAGCCCTGCACCAGCAGGTTCCACGCCTTCACCGTGTTGTCCGCGAAGGAGGAGGAGTAGCACTCAATCAGCGACCAGCCGTTGTCCAGCGTCTCAATCACGCGGATGCCCTGCGTCGCGCGGGTCAGGATGCCGATGGCGGCGCTCTTGCTGTCCGGCTCTTTGCGGATGCGCACCTGCGTGCGGCCGTCGCCCTTGACCACCGTCATCGGCGCGGTCAGCATCGCCCAGACAGCCGCTTCGTCCGTGTAGTCCATCGGCGTGTTCCAGTAGGAAGCGGGCGCGTCGGACGGGAATTCATACGGGCTGCCGTAGGACGGCGTGAAGGTGATGTTCGGGGTCGGCGTGGGCGAGGGTGTGGGTGAGGGCGACGGCGTGGGGGATGGTGTCGGAACTGCCGTCGGCGTAGGGGATGGCGTCGGCGTGGGGGACGGCGTCGGCGTGGGGGATGCCGTCGGCGTGGGGGATGGCTCGGCAGTCGGGGTCGCCGTCGGCAGGATGCCGAAGGATGCCGGATTCACTGCCACATGCTCCTCGTTCGAGCAGTAGCCGGTGTCGTCCGTCAGCGTCAGGCTGATTGCGACGGTGTCCGGCGAAAGGGCGGTTGCGTCCACCGTCACTTCGTTCGTGCCGGCGGAAATGTCAATGTTCTCCAGCAGCGACCAGCTTGCGCCCCACAGTCCCAGCGTCAGGCGGCCGTTTTCGCTTGCGTAGAAGGAGAGATGCACTTCGCCGTCCTCGGTGCTCTCCAGCGCGGAAATGGAGGTCAGGAAGGGCGCAATCTGCCCCACCAGAATGGCGGTGTCCGCTTCTGACCCGTCGGAGAACTGCGCCACAAGCCGGTAGATTCCTTCCGGCGCGAAAACGCCCTCGTATGTGCCGTTCCACAGCATTTGGTTTTCGCCCGCCGTGACGGGGTAATCCTTGGCGACTGGCAGCACGGTTTCAAGCGTCTCCGCGTTGCGCAGCAGCAGCGTGACCGTGCCGTCCACAGGCGATGTGAACCGCAGCGTGACCGCCTTGCCGGGGCGCAGCGTCTCCTGCAGCGGCTCGATGGAGGCACTGGAGAGCAAAATGATATCCAGCGCGTCCGTATCTTCCGCAAGGGCTGGCAAACACGGCGTGAGCATTGCCAGCATCAGCAGCAGGCAGAGCATTTTCCGCATGGTGATTCCTCCAATCGTAGTGCATATATCATGTAGATAAAATCGTAATTTGCCGCGCGGTTACAAGCACCAGTCAGGCAGCAGCATTTCCGCGATTTCCGCGACATTTCCCGCCCGCGCCTCGCACGACGTTTCGCCCGCAAAGCGCCCGTCCGCGTCCAGCAGGATGCCGCGAACCCCCGCCGCTTTGCCTGCGCGGGTGTCCAGCGGACGGTCGCCGATCATGATGCAATCATCCGCCGCCAAGGCGTATCGCTGCAGGCAGCCCTGCACCATTTCCGGCGCGGGCTTGCGCGGATAGCCATCCTCGTGGGTGAGAAAGCCCGAAATCAGCATCAGCACCCCGCACTGCGCCAGCATGTCACGGCAGCGCAGGTCACGGTGCGTCACCACATAGTGCTGAACGCCCCGCTCACACAGCGCAAGCAGCAATTCCGGTATGCCGCAAAGCAGCTTCGGGGCGTCCAGCAAGCGTTCCGCTTCAGCCGCGCGGCATTCCTTCAGCAGCTCATCCACAGAAACATCCGTCAGCGCCGCCAGCGCCGCGCACGCATCCCGCAGCGTGCCTTTCAGCAGCGAAAGCGCGTTTTCCGCCGTCAGACGCACCCCGTTTTCCGCCGCGATGCGCACGAACACCTCTGTCAGCAGGGGATAGGTGTCCATCAGCGTGCCGTCGAAGTCCCACAGGCACGCGTGGACGTTCGCGAACGCTATTTGACGCGCCACGACTTCATCCGCCGGGCAGAAAACGTATTTCGTCATTTCCGCCGGATGCACAAGCGCGTAGCCCTCGTGCTCGGTCAGCACCGGCGCGCGCGTTGCCGTCGCGGTCAGGAAGTCGAACGCGATGCCCTGCGCTTCCCGGCGGCACAGCGGCGAAACATCCGCAATCGGCAGCGACAATTCCTCCAGCAATTCCCGGCGCAATGCGTCTTCTGGTGATTCGCCCGCCTCCTGCTTGCCGCCCGGAAACTCCCACAAATGCGCGTTTTTGCGCCCTTCGCCCCGGCGGCAGATGAGGATTCGCCCGTCCGGATAGCGCACAATGCCCGCACTCACCCGCATCATTCTGCCAACTCCCGAATCTGTTTGATTTCCGCCGCGTAGCCCGCGAGGTCGTTCGGGGTCTCCAGCTCGAACGGCAGGTGCTTGAGCGACGGATGATTGACCACGCGCATCAGCGCCTCCAGCCCGATGTACCCCTTGCCAATCTGCTCGTGGCGGTCTTTGTGCGCGCCGCAGGGGTTCTTGCTGTCGTTGAGGTGGATGGCTTTGAGCCGATTCAGCCCGATTACGCGGTCGAAATCCGCCAGCACGTCCTCCAAGTGGTTCACGATGTCGTATCCCGCATCGCTGACGTGGCAGGTGTCCAGACACACGCCCAGCTTGTCATTCAACTCCGTGCGGTCGATAATCGCGCGCAGCTCCTCGAATGTCCGCCCGACTTCCGAGCCTTTGCCAGCCATTGTTTCCAGCAGGACGGTCGTTTTCATATCCTGCCACAAAATCGCGTTGAGCATGTCACAAATTTGCTCCGTCGCCACTTCCACGCCCTGCTTGACGTGGCTGCCGGGGTGAAAGTTGTACAGATTGCCCGGCAGGTGGTCAAGGCGCTGGAGGTCGTCGAGCATGGTGCGGCGGGCGAAATCGCGGATGGCGGGGTCAGCCGAGCAACCGTTGAGGGTATAGGGCGCGTGGGCGACGATTTGCCCGATGCCGTGGGCGCTGGCGAAGTCGAGGTAAGCGGCGACGTCTGAGAGGTCGAGGGGCTTAGCCGTGCCGCCGCGGGGATTGCGGGTGAAGAATTGAAAGGTGTTTGCGCCGATGGAAATGGCTTCCTGCCCCATGTGGAGATAGCCCGCACTGGCGGAGAGATGGCAGCCGAGATATAGCATAGAAACCTCCTTAGGTTAATACAAAATAAAAGAGCAACACGCGGAAGGAGTATGGAGAAGAAACTAACTCAATCGCGCGAAGGGGTCAAGGGGCAATTGCCCCTTGCAGGGTCAAGGGACAGCGTCCCTTGTGGGGTTTGGGGCAACGCCCCAACTGTTCCGCGTCAAACCTACTCAAAGGAAGAAGTCAACAAGGCGCAGGCAGCGAAGCGTCCCTGCCAGTAACTTCGCGCGTCCTCAGACGCGCCCCCAAGCTGCTCATTCGACCAACTGTGCTGTGTCGCGCCAAATGGGCGCGACCAAACTGCATGGCTTCCAGTCATAGCTGGTCTTTTCCGTAAGCAGGGGATTTCGCCTCTGCGGAGGCGAGGAGGGGGCAATGAAAACAGACGAAGTCTGCGGTCGCCCCCGACTCCCCTTCGCAGCGCACACTCATGCGGCTTGATTTTCATCGTTGCAGGGGGAATCGCGCCTGCGGGCGCGAGTCGGGGGCTTTGCGGTCGCCCCCGACACCCCTTCGCAGTGCACACCCATGTTTCTTGGTCTTTATTGTTGCAGGGGAATTCGCCTCTGCGGAGGCGACCAAAGGGCTTTCCGGTCGCCCTTTGGAAACCTTCGGCGCCGCCACTTTTGGGGTTAATCCATCTTGACGACAACCGAAAGCGTTAGCCGGGAGAACCGGAATTGTCCCCCATCTGCGCCACAATCCGCTCCACATGCCGACGCGCCTGATTCGCAAACTGCTCCGTCTGCTCCGGGGACTGCGGCGCGTCGCCCATCAGCCCGACAAATTGGCTGACCTTCAAGCCCAGCGCTTCCTGCATCACCGCGTCCGAACCCTGCGGCGCGACGAGGTAGTAGCACAAAAGCGAATCCTCCTGCCCCATGCGGTGCGCGCGGTCCTCCGCCTGTGAATGCACCGCTGGCGACCAGTCCAGCTCGCCGAAAACGACGCACGTCGCGCGCTGGAGGTTCAAGCCGCTTGCCGCGCGCAGGCTGATGCACAGCACGTCCGTCCGCCCGGATTGGAAGCGGTCAACCGCGTTCATCTTCGCCAGCGTCGTCTCCCGCCCGGTGATGAACCCCGGCGAAAACGCCTTCAATTCCTGCTTGTAGATGTCCATCACCTGATGGTGGTGCGCAAACAGCAGCACTTTTTCGCCGCCGTCCAGCAGCGCGCGCACAAATTGGCACACATACGGCGCTTTCGCCACGCCCGTGGCCTGCCGCGCGTGCTGGCTGATGGATTCCTCCAGCATTGCCCGCTCCTGCGCCGAAAGCTGGTCGTCCTGTTTCCAGCGCAGCACGTCGCGCATCACGGGCGCCATCAGCTGGGCGTATACCTTGTCGTTCCAGTCCAGCTCCTGCACCAAGCGGCGCTTCGGCGGCAGCTCGCGCAGCACCTCCTGCTTCGTCCGGCGGAGCATCAGCCCCTCCCGCCGCAGGTACGCGCCGAGCAAATCGGGCTTCAGCACAAGCTGATTGCCGTAGCCGCTGCACCACTCGCGCGAGAACGACTCCCAGTCGCCTAAGAAGTGGTAGTCGAGAATGTTGATGACGTTCCAGATTTCGCCGCCGCGGTTGTAAATCGGCGTGCCGGACAGCCCGATAACGCGCTCGCAGCTTTCCGACAGCAGCGACGCGGCGGAGTACTTTTCCGTCCCCGCGTGGCGCAGTTCCTGGATTTCGTCGAAGATGACCGAGCGAAAAGGCAGCGTCGGCAGCACGCTCTTCCACCCGCGCAGAAGCAGATAGTGCATGATGTACACGTCCGCTTCCGGCAGGTCGTAGGGCTTCAGCCCACGGATCGTGTGCACGCGCGGCGCTTTGCCGTCCACCCGCAGGAAACGCAGCGTTTCCTCCTGCCAGTTGCGGGTCAGGTGCGCGGGCGGAATCACCAGCGCGGGCAATGAACCGGTGGAGGATAGAAACGCCAGCGCCTGCACCGTCTTGCCTAAGCCCATTTCGTCCGCCAGCAGGCATCGATCATGGCTGCACAGGTACGCCAGCCCCTCCTCCTGAAATGGGCGGAGCGTCCCCAGAAACGCGCCGTCGGGCGGGGTCATGCGCACGGGCATGGTCGATAACTTTGCCTGACGAACCGCGTATTCGCGCGCGCCCGTGACGGCTTTTTCCCACAACGCGCGGTCGCTTGCCTTGATTTCCAGCGGGAAGCGCATCATCAGCCAGCAGAGGTCGCCGACTGCCCGCCGATGCGCCGTGAACCGCGCTTCGCCGCGCCTGCTGCCCGCGCTGCCCGGAAACAGCCGCTTGCACACCTCCGTCACCGACGGGTCGCCCTTCACCACCCAGCATTTGCTGCGGCGGTTGTAGCTCAGCGTTCCCAGCGGTGCGCCGGAGGGCGGGTACGGGCGCAGGTACGGCGGAAGCAGTTCCGCTTCTTCTTCATTCATAGTGCAATTCCCCACAGCCGGTTCAGGCATACGCACGAAATCGGCTTTCCGTGAATTCGATTGGGTACGGCGACAGTCCGCTCAGTCACAAGAATCAGGGCGCTGATTTGCCCGCACGCGGCGTAGCGGGTCAGCTGCATCACAATGCGCTTGCGGTCAGGCTGCCCGCGCTTGATTTCGATGCCGATGCCGCCGGGGCACACAAGGTCGATGCGGCAGCGCGGGGCGAGCGGGACTTCGTGCGCGCAGGGGATTTCCGCCTCCGCAAGGGATGCCCGCACGAGGTCGTGCAGGTCGTATTCGCCTTGCTGGATGGGGGCGCGGATGCCGCGGAGGGCATGGAGGATTTCTGCGAGAGAATCCGCCGTGTTCGTTGATGTATCCATTAGTAGAGACCCGCCATCGCCTGTGTCAGCTGCCCCATTGCCGACGCAACTTCCGCCGTCGTTGGGGCGGGGAGGGAGATGACGTATTCCAGATTCGTGATGGCGGACTGAATCGCGGAGTAGCGCTGCGCGTCGTTTACAATGTCCATGCTCTGCAATTGCGCGTAGGCTTGCGAGAGCAGAATCTTCGCATCAGGAATCAGCGTGTTCTCCACCATCGTGTTTGAGCCGGAGCTGGATGCGCTCGTGTGGTACGGGCAGGTGCCGCTTGCGCCCAAGACCGCGTAGCTGCCGAGGTACTCAATCAGCACATCCTCATATTCCGTGCCGATGAAGGATGCCAGCGGGTGTCCAGAGGGAATCGTCAGCACGCCGCGCGTGACCGTGTCCGGGCAATAGGGGGAGGCGAGCAAGCCGCTGACGGAGCAAATCGTCTGCGTCGTGTGCATTTGGCAGGAAACCGTCGGTTCTGTGCCGGCTTTCCAGTAGTCCGTCACGACCCCGTAGCCCATCGCGTCGCTTCGGCAAGCGTCGGTGGCAAGCTGCCCCGATACCGCGCATGTCGTCACCTTCACCAAGCCGTAGTCGCTGGCGCTGCCCTCCAGAATGTCGCGGTTGGACAGCCCCTGATGAATCTTGCTCATGTAGCTCTGCCACAGCGGGGCGGCGGAGCGGGAACCGGTGGATTTCGACGACAGCGCCTTGTAGTTGTCATGCCCAACCCACAGGGCGGAGGAGTAGTAGCCCGTCATGCCGGCGAAGAAAACGCCCTTCTGGTCGGAGTTCGTGCCAGTTTTGCCCGCGACGGTCTGCCCCTTGATTTTTGCGTTTGTGCCCGTGCCGGAGGAAACCGCCTGCTTGAGCATGTCCACGACCATGTACGCCGTGGATTCGCTGAACACGCGGTGACGCTCCTGCTGCTGGTGGGCGTCCCAGATGACCTTGCCCGTGCTGTCCGAAATGCCGAGGACGGAGATGGGCTGCTGATACACGCCGCCGTTCGCCAGCACGCCGAAGGCAACCGCCATCTGCATGGGCGTGATGCCGCTGGAGCCGAGGGACAAGCCGAACGGCGTTGCGTCAATGTGCGCATCGTCAATGCCCATCGCGTGCAGGAAGGCAACGGAATTGTCCACGCCCACGAGGGTCATCAGCGCCTGCGCGGCGGCGGTGTTGTGGCTGTTGACGAGCGCCTTGCGCAGCGTCTCCGGGCCGGCGTAGGAGCTGCCGCCGTAGTTGCGCGGCCATGAATCCTGCCCGTTTGACCCGCGCCAGCCGGAAATCGGCAGCGGCATGTTCATCACGATGCTCGCGGGGGATGCGCCAAGCTCAATCGCGGGGGCGTACACGGCAATCGGCTTGATGGACGAGCCGACGGGCATGGTCATATCCACCGCGCGGTTGAAGGTTTTCATGGCGGTCGGGCGCGTGCGGCTGCCGACGATGGCTTTGATTTCGCCCGTGTGGTAGTCCACGACGACGGCGGCGGCCTGCGGCTCAACCGTTTCGTCGTATGTGCCGTCGGAATTGCGCGTGCGGTAGACCTTGTCCGCCGGGTCGCGCAGGGAAGGGTAGTTCGTCCAGTTTTCCAGCGTATCCTCGACGGTGGACTGAATGGAGGTGTCGATGGCGAGCTGGACGTGGTAGCCGCCGGTGCGCAGCTTGTTTTCCATGGCGTTGCGGTTGGCGGAGGTGTCCTCAAGGTTGTTCAGCTGCAGCAGAATGTCGATGACCTCATCCACCGCGTATTCGACGTAGTGCGCGTAGGCGTACATGCCGGTAGCCGTGTTCGGGTCTTTCTCCAGCACATGCGCGGTCGTCGGGTCAAGCGCCTCCTGATACTGCTCATAGGTGATGTACTGGTTTTCGTACATGCAGCGCAGGACGTAGTTGGTGCGGTCGTTGGTGATGGCGGGGTAATCCACGCCTTCCTTCTGCCGCGTGTAGAAATTCCGACGCGGATTGTAGTAGTAGGGCGAGTTGCATGTGCCCGCCAGCATGGCGCATTCGCGGAGCGTCAGTTCGCCCAGCGATTTGCCGAAATACCCCTGCGCGGCGGTGTACACGCCGTAGTAGTTTTCGCCGAGGTAGATGGTGTTCAGGTAGCTTTCGAGAATCTGATCCTTTGTGTAGCGCGTTTCCAGCTGCATGGCGAGGTACGCTTCCTGAATTTTGCGCTTGTAGCTCTGCTCGGAGGAAAGGAGCGTATTCTTAATCAGCTGCTGGGTGATGGTCGAGCCGCCCTGCGTGGAGGAGGAGGAAAGGTTCGACACGAACGCGCCGATAATGCGCTTGATGTCCACGCCGTTGTGGGTGTAGAAGCGCGCATCCTCCACGGCGATAAAAGCGTGCTGGAGGTATGTCGGCATGGCTTGAATCGACACGATGACGCGGTTCTCCGAGCCTTTGTATTCGGTGATGAGGTTGCCGTTGGCGTCGTAGATGAAGGAGGTTTGCGCCTGATCGTCAATCGCGGCGAGGTCAAGCGTCGGGGCAGTTTCCATGTACCCTTTCGCAATGCCGACCACCGCGCCGACTGCCGCCAGCCCTGCCACCAGCACCAGCACCGCGAAAATGCGGATGACGTTGACGGCAATCGACAGCACGAAGTTCGGCTTCTTCATCTCCGGCTTGAAAATGGAGTGCTTGTAGACCTTTTCCTCCTCCGGCAGCGCTTCGATATCATCCGCCGAAGCGTTCCAGAAGTCCTCGTGCGCGAACATGTCCGCCTGCCCCGCAACTTCCACGGGGTCGTCGTCGTCCGCCCAGTTCGGGTCGTACTCGTCAGGAGAATCGCCCTGCGGGTTGTCCTGATAGCCGTCCTGATAGGAAAAATCGTCGTTTTCCGGCACAAAGTCCGGGAAATTGCTGCGTTTCTTCACTGCTTCAGCCCCTTTGCGCCGTAAGCGGCATAATGCGCGCCCCGGCGGAATATGAAGGAATGTGCTATTTCCGGATTCACCCGCGCTATCGTGGCGCATTTTCATCCGAAAATAGCATAATCCGCAGAGCAAACAAAATTGCATCCTATATTATAGCACATATTCGCTCATCCTGCAACGGCAGGTCAACGAAAGGAGGATGCACCATGCCCCAGACAAACAACGAATCAGAAGCGAAAATTCCTGCAAAGCGCCGAAAATCTCCCCGGCGGCGGTGGAAACGCGCGCTGCTGCTGCTTGTGCTGATGACGCTGCTGATTCTCCGCGTCGAGCGCAACGTGACGGACGTCGTGCTGACGCTCTCGCAGGCGACGGCGCGGTCGTTGGCGATTCAGGCGCTCAACGAGGCAGCGTCTGAGATGCTCGGACTCGGCGTGCATTACGCCGACCTGATGACCGTCGAGAAGGACGATCAAGGGCAAGTGCGCCTGATTCAGGCGAATACCCCGGAGATGAACCGTCTGGCGGCGCAGGCGTCTCTGCTTGCGCAGGAGCGATTGACCGCTATGGGGCAGAAAACCGTCGTCGTGCCGCTGGGCAGTGCCATCGGGCTGACGCTGCTGGCGGGCGCTGGGCCGGGCATCGCCGTGCAGATTCTGCCTGTCGGCTCGGTGCAGGCGGCGTTCAGCACTGATTTCACCACCGCCGGCATCAACCAGACCCGCCACCGCATTTCCCTCGTCCTGACTGCGAACGTGCAAATCGTCATTCCGACCGGCGCGAAAAACGTGCAGGCCAGCACGCAGATGGCGATGGCGGAAAGCATCATCGTCGGGCAAGTGCCGGATTCCTTCGCCGAGGGCGGCAGCGACAACAGCATCATCGACCTTGCGCCGTGAGGGGGAATGGGGTATAATAGAACCGAAATCCCGCTGATTTCAGCAGAAAGAAGCATTACCATGCGCGTTCTCGACATTGACCTCGACTTTTTCCTCGCTGATTGCTGCCCGCTTGCCGAACTGGGCGAGCGCCCGTCCCTCCCCGGACATGAGCCGTGGGAAGCATCCGCCGTCCGCGCATTTCTGGAAAACCAGTGTGGCTTGTCCCGCACCGCCCCCAAGCCCGGCCGCATTTTCGAGACGCACGACGGCGCGCTCCGCTTCTGGGAGGAGCAAATCGCCGCCGGACGCCTGACCGCCCCCTTCGACGTCACCCACGTCGATGCCCACAGCGACCTCGGCATTGGTTATCCCGGCCCGAACTTCGTGCTGTTCAACGTCCTGTCCATGCCCGTCCAAAAGCGGCTGGATTACACCGCGTTCTATGCTCAGAAGAAGCTCGATGAGGCGAATTACCTGCTTTTCGCGCTGGCGATGCGGCGGATTTCGTCGCTGGATAACGTGCGCAATCCGCGTTCGCGGGCGGACATTCCGCAAGTGCTGCTTGACGCGGACGGCAACATCCATCTCAATTCGCTGACCGCGCAGATGTTCGCCGCGAAAAACGGCGCAGAGCCGACCGTACCCTTCCGCGTGTACGACGACTACCGCGATTTCCGCGCGGCGGGGGCGTATGACTTCGTGACGCTCGCGATTTCGCCGCGGTACGCGCCGAAGGAGGCGGATGCGCTGGTGGAGGTCGTGGGGGAGTATATTCGTCACATCTAATGCGCTGCAAAAAAAATGGCGACGTGACTTGACAAAACAAAAAGCACATGCTATATTACAAATGAAGATACTGGCATGAAAAACGAACGATACAGAAAGGCGTGAATCCCATGGGGCAGACAGCGCGGCAATCGTAATCCTACTGTGACAGATAAAGGAGAAGCGAATGAAAAAGTTTCTGTCGCTGATGCTCTGCGCCGCTCTGCCCCTGTGCGCTTTTGCCGCCCACGCGGAAAATGCAGAACTGAACATTGCCACCAATCAGTATTATGCCTTGATGGAACGCATGGAGCAGTTTGAACAGGAAAGCGGCATCAGCATCACCTGCGAAAAGTCCGTAGACATCATGGACACGATTTCGACCGCCTACGTTATCAAGAATCCCGACATTGATTTGTTTGCTTTCACTGCTTACGACGGCTTATATACCCTCAAAAACATGAAATACTACGCGCCGCTAACCGGCAGCGCGATTTTGCAGGACGCTTTCCAGCATGTCTATCCCGCTCTGCGCCCCGTCTGCACGGATGACGATACGCTGATGGGCTGGATAATAGATGCTTCCCCGATGGGCATGATGGTCTTGACGGAATATCTGGACGAATGGGGAATGAAGTCGCCCGAAACCTTCGACGAACTGCTGGATGTGTGCAACGAAATTCTGGAAGAAGGGCTTCTGCCGGAAGAGACAGGGCTTCTGATGCAGAAATACACCCAGTCGGGCATGATGGACTTGTTCATGAAGTATTACATCATGACCTCCCTGCAGGAGGGACGCAGGCTGGACTTTACGGACGAAACGTTTCTGCATTACGTCCAGCGCATCAAGGACGAACTGCCCGCGGAAGAAGAGCCGCGCATGGCATTTGAAAATATTTTCATGATTCCGGGTGCTTCGTCCGCCCCGTCGCAGATGATTCAATTCGTGCCGCGCATTTTCCCGGAGCAGAACAGCGCGGTTGAAACGTATGTGACCATTGCTGTGGTGAACCCCTACGGCAAGAATCAGGAAGCCGCGATTCAGTTTTTGGAATACTGCGCGACACATCTGACAGATGGAAGTTACTTTATCTATGACAACCTGACCGAGCCGATTGAAAATCCGTCGATGGTGGCGCAGCTGGATGAACTTGCGGAAAAAATCGCACTGCTGGAACAGAAAGCAGATAAAGAGCGCGCGGACGAGGACACCCTGCGCGACTTGCAGGATCAGTACGCAAACATGGAGCAGTGGCGTTATTTCTCTTCGGCGGAGGATATTGTCTACTATCAGGAGATGGCGAAATCGCTGTATGTGTCCGAGGGTTCGCCGCTGACGTATGATGACGCGCTTCAGGTGTTGGTGCAGCGCTATCTGAACGGCGCGTTTGATGCGGCGACGTTCGCGAAGGAATGCCAGAATCATGTGGAAATGATTTACGCGGAAATCGGCGAATAATCAATAGAACCAAAAAACCTCGCGGCATCACCTGTCGCGAGGTTTTCATGTGCAAGCAATGTGGACAACTCAAATCCCCGTTGCGGATTTCGCGGACGTGGCGATATTCTCCGCGTGGTCGCCGATACGTTCGAGGTTCGTCAGCATGTCCAGATAAATCATGCCGTTCTTCGCGGAACACTTGTGGTTCTTCAAGCGGTCCATGTGGTGGCTGCGGAGGGCTTCGGTCGTCGTGTCGATTTCGTCCTCTACGCCCTCCACTTCGCCCAGCAGCGTGTCGTCCGTTACCTGCGCCTTGAACATGTCCAGCGAGCGCTGCATCTGCGCGCGCACAAGGTTCGACAGGCTTTCCAGCTCCTGCACCGCCTTGGGCGAGAATTTCACCTCATCCTGATTCTTCAGCTGCGCCGATTCCATGATGTTCTGGCTGTGGTCGCCAATGCGCTCCATGTCGTTGACGACGTGGAACATCGAGCCGACCAGCTTCGTGTCCTTCTCGGACAGGTCAAGCCCCTTCACATCCACCAGCGAATCGGTGATTTCGCGGTTCAGGTAGTCCAGCACGTCCTCGTTCCGCGCCAGCTCTTCGGACTTCTTCGCGTCCCACTCGTTGAAGCACTCCATCGCGCGCTGGAAGTTGCCCATCGCGATGCCGCCCATGCGCTGCACTTCGTTGAACAGCTGCGCCACGGCAATCGGCGGCGTTTTGAGCATACGCGCGTCAAAGTAGCGCAGCTTCATTTCCTCGGCGGTCGAGCCGTCGCCCTTGATCAGCAGGCACGCCAGCTTCTCCAGCCAGCTTGCGGCGGGCAGCAGCAGCGCCGTCGTCGTGACGTTGAAGAGAATGTGGACGATGGCGATTTGCAGCTTGAGGTTGCCGGGGGAGAGCATCTCGACCCAGCTTGCCAGCGGCAGGCAGCAGGCGATGATGACGAAAATCACCGTGCCGATGACGTTGAAGAGCAGGTGCACCGTCGCTGCGCGCTTGGCGGTGGAGTTTGTGCCCGCGCACGCCAGCAGCGCCGTGACGCAAGTGCCGATATTCTGCCCGAAGAGGATGAAGATGGCGCCATCCAGCCCAATCAGCCCCTGCGCGACGAGCGTTTGCAGGATGCCGATGCTGGCGGCGGAGGATTGCAGGACGGCGGTGATGCCCGCGCCAATCAGCACGCCCAGAATCGGGTTGTTGATGGACGCCATCGCCGTCTGGAAGCCCTCCCACGTCCGCAGCGGCTCCATCGCGCCGGACATGGTGTTCATGCCGATGAACAGGATGCCCAGACCCATCGTGATGGTGCCGAACTGCTTGGCGGTTCTGTACTTGTCGGGAAGATTCGAGAGAATCAGCCCCAGAAATGTGAAGATGGCGGCGAAATCAATCTGCACAGACAGCAGCAGCGACGTGACCGTTGTGCCGATGTTTGCGCCCATAATCACGCCGACCGCCTGCGTCAGGGACATCAGCCCCGCGTTGACGAAGCCGACGACCATGACCGTCGTCGCGGAGGAGGACTGCACCACCGCCGTGATGGTGATGCCCGCGAGCATGGCGAGGAAGCGGTTGCCCGTGACCATGCCCAGCAGCTTTTTCAGCCGTGTACCCGCCGCTTTTTCCAGCGCTTCGCCCATCAGCTGCATTCCGAACAGGAACAGCCCCAGTCCGCCGAACAGGGATAAGACATTCATAATCGTCATGGTGGTTCGTTTCCTCCGAGCGTGCCGCAATGCAGCAGAATTCCGCCTGTGCGGGGAAAAATCGCATACATATCTACTTTACCACACTTTGCGCTTGTTTTCAACTGAATTTTACATATTCATAGAGATTTTAGGCGGCGTTCAGCGGGGGAACAAAAGGTTCTTCACGGAATCTTGGGGGGAAGAGCAGCTTGGAGGCGCGTCTGCGGACGCGCAGAGTTACTGGCAGGGACGCTTCGCTGCCTGCACCTTTGTTGACGGCTTCCTTGGGATTTGTCGGACGCGGAACAGTTGGGGCGTTGCCCCAAACCCCACAAGGGACGCTGTCCC
>ENA-ORTW01000435-ORTW01000435.1-human-gut-metagenome-genome-assembly--contig:-NODE-435-length-57558-cov-4.068657_pt1 | contig 57558 bp, 60 predicted proteins | sample MGYA00242072_ERZ509193 | MGnify/ENA primary metagenome ERZ509193 (study PRJEB26280, sample SAMEA2338813) | human gut metagenome | biome: human gut; feature: human-associated habitat; material: faeces... | reverse complement strand
CCATGGCCGGGAACCATTGCAATCACTACTCTTTTGGAGTTTTGCTCATGGCTGAATGAGAATGATGTAAGGAGGTGCTTACCATGCCCGTTGATGAGATTGAAGTCATAAAGCAAAAGCTTGTCGATCAGATCAAGCCGATTGGCGTTTATCTGTTTGGCTCTTTTGCCAACGGTACCGCACACGCCGACAGCGATTTTGACTTCTACATTATTGTAGATGACAACGAGAAAGATCTTCACGCCGTAGCCACTTCTGCATATAAAGCGATTCGCGGCGTGAAGCAGCGCCCCGTGGATATTCTGGTTGGCACAAAAAGCCGCTTTGACGAACGTAAGAATCAGTTCACCGTAGAAAACGAGGTATTCCACAAAGGAGTTCTGCTCTATGGATCAGCAAGTTAAACAGTGGCTTGACTATGCCGCGCAGGATTTAGGCGTTGCCCGGCATCTTTTTGAAAACTATCATCCCAAGCCGCTCGAAATCGTCTGCTACCACTGCCAGCAATCCGCAGAGAAAGCAATCAAAGCCGTAATTGTTTCTCTGCACTGGCCCACCGGGATTCCCAAAAGCCACGATCTTTCTTTTCTGCTGAATCAGATTCACAACTATATCTCCATCCCGGATGCAATCGGCGATGCTGCAGATGCCCTAACGCCATTTGGTACCATGACACGGTATCCGAATGAATTGACTGTCGAGGAGCGCCACGCAAAACAGGCAATCGCATTTGCCGAGCTGATTCTGAATTGGACAGCATCTGCTTTGCAATAAAGCAAAAAACACAGTTGCATAACCGAAGCGACCGCAGATCTGCGGCCGCTTTTTTCTGCATTTTGCAGAAAAATCGTATTGCCGCCCTATTTTATAAGTAGAGAGTATTCTTTGTCCATCGCGAAATCTATATATAGTTTTAACATAATTGACAATCCCAATATATTGTGCTACTATATTCATGTAATTGATATTTGTGCAGTTCATCGGAACGCAGACCGTATGGTCTGTGCGTGGGGCTTCTCACATTGCACACGTTGGTCAGGTTTGTATTTGAGTGCTGGTAGCATGGTATTTGCCCGCAAGGGGTAGATGTCGCTGCCGGCATTTTTTATATAGATATTCATGCCGGTGGCAGAAAGGAGTGTTATGGCGAAAGCGAGTCTCATCGGGCTGATCACGCAAGGCCCGGAATTGCAGCACAGCGCCAAGGGTGAACCCTATGTCCGTTTTTCCGTAGCCGAGTATGTCGGCTTCGGTTCACAGCGGCACACACAGTTTGTTGACGTGTGGGCATGGGGCTACATGGCGCAGCGGCTTGCAAAGTGCAGTCTAGGTAACGGCGATTTTATCTTTTTGAGCGGCACGTTGGAGTTGGAAGAGTTCACAAAAAAAGACGGCATCACAAAGGATAAACGCTTGAAGCTCAGATTGGACGATTGGGCGCCTGTTCCGCAAAAACGGGAAACAGTCCGTCCAGTACAGAATGAAACAGAGGTTTTTCCAGTCACCGCCGAACAGATCGACGGTGACCGGGAGGAACTGCCGGAATAACGCCGGCGCAGCGGAAGAGGAACCGCACCAGATGATTCAGAAATGATTCGTCGGTGCGGTTCCTCTTTTTTTGTTTTTCTAAAGAAAATGTATTTGAAAGGTGGCTTATTTTTATGAAACGATCCAGTCCCCTTTGGGGCAGTGTCTCTGTCCTGATCGGTGTGGTCATTGCGATCCTGGCGCTGGTGCGCGGCGCATGGCTCGTCCCGCTTTTGCTCCTGACCTTTACGGCGTGGGGCCTGTGGGTGGTCATATTCCAGCTTCAGCCCGCGTGGGATTCCATCCGCGGATACCGGAAGAAGGAACACGACGCCAGAAAGCAGCGGGAAGCATCGCTTTACAGTACGGCGCAGACCAATGCCGACGCCATGCAGCTTCTGCTGCGGCACGTCAACCATCGGATCTCTGCGTATCTCAAGTCGGTCTATCCGAGCGCCCGCTGGGAGTGGACAACCGGAAATCCGACCGCTCTCGTTATACAGGGCGGCACCGGGCGTATCCGTGTGTACGGCATTGAGGAATACGACTATGCAGACGTTCAAATCGACCGCAACGGCAACCTCTCTTGTAATCTTCTGAAGGTCGTGCCGGTGCAGCCTTGTATGGATGCGCCGACGCCGCCAAACCAGCAGCCGGTCGATCCGCAGGTCTGGTATGACGTAGAAGGACGTGAAGTGTTGGAACGTGTGATCGCGGATCTGGATTCCCGCGGCCACAGCAGCCTGACGCTGAAAGAGGACGGCAGCGTGTGCATCCATGAGGACGACGACACGCGGGATGTTCCGCAGGAGCATCTGACTGCCTTCCCGCCCAAGGTCTACTGGCCGCGTCTGGGACAGGTGCTGGAGAGCGAGGGCCTAACCGCAAGCGTTCAGGATCACGAGATCGCCGTATCATGGTAATTTTTTGAGAAAGGAGCGAAAACACGAATGAAAAGCGGACGCAGTATTCAGGATGTGAGCCGCGAGATCCTGCGCCAGCAGGAGGCAAAGGCAGACTATCTGGTCGCAACCGACCGTCTGCACATGGATACATATGGCGACAGCCCTGTGATCCGTGTGCTCGACCGCGAGGGTATCGACCAGATCGAACCGTTGGAGATCCAGCAGACCGCGCATCAGCAGATCGGCACCTATCTGGACATTCCCAACAAGTATTATGACCGGATGCTCCAGCGCGATCCCGCACTTCTGAGCTACAACGTCAACCGCTGGTTCCAGAAAGAACCGGAGCAGAAGCTGCTGCGGACGATGGACGGCAAGGCCAGAGCGTTTCTCAGCAACCGCTATCGCCGCATCGACAATCTGGACATCGCCCGCGTTGTTCTTCCCATCATTGGCGAAATGGAGGGCGCGCGCTTTGAAAGCTGCGAGATCACCGACGACCGGATGTATCTGAAAGTTGTCAATCCGCGCTTGCAGGCAGAGGTAGTTCCCGGTGATATCGTGCAGGCAGGCATTATGATCTCCAACAGCGAGACAGGGCTTGGAGCCGTCAACATCCAGCCGCTTATTTACCGGCTGGTATGCTCCAACGGCATGGTCGTAAATGAAGCCGGCACCCGCCGGGCGCACATTGGCCGCGTGAACACCACGGATGTAAACTTCGCCCTCTATTCCCAGCAGACGCTGGATGCAGAAGATCGCGCGTTTGTCCTGAAAATTCAGGACACTGTGCGCGCTGCCGTTGACGAAGCCAGATTCTCGACGGTTCTGGAGCGGATGCGAGAAAGCAAGCAGGCGCAGCTCAATACACAGGACCTGCCCGGTCTTGTCAAGCTCGCCGGTTCCAGCTTCGGTATCTTAGAGGAAGAAGGCAAGGGCGTTTTGCAGCATCTGATTGAAGACGGAGACTTTACGCTCTATGGTCTCGCAAACGCTGTCACGCGGTTCAGTCAGGATGTTGAAAGCTATGACCGCGCAACGAAGCTGGAGGAGATCGGCTACAGCGTGATGACGATGTCGCCGCTGCTGTTCCAGAAAATCAATCAGACACAGGTCACAAAACTTGCCGCATGACGGCAGACAGTAAAATTTGAAAAGGAGTTTTCTTTATGAGTATTCAGAATAACACCGCAGATGTGTATCAGGATTTTATCCTTCCCACGGCGCTGGACAGCGATTTTTCGAGTGAGGATCTTGCCGATGATATGGAAGGCTTACAGCTGACCATGCAGCGGGTCAAGATCCCCGGCGGCGGAAATCTGCAGTTTGAGATTCGCGGCGATGACCCGGACAACCCCGACTATGAGCGCAAGCTCGTCGGCGTGATTCTCTATCACCATCTCGCCAACGCCTACTGGCCAGAGGGCAGCGAGTACGACGACAACGTGCCGCCATTCTGCCAGTCCTTCGACGGCAAGCAGGGCTACGGTGAACCGGGCGGCGTCTGCGCAGCCTGTGCATTCAACCAATTCGGCAGTACGGCAAACGGCAGCGGAAAAGCCTGCAAAAATATGCGGCAGATCTATCTGCTGCGCAGCGGCGAGTATCTTCCGCTGCAGCTCTCCCTGCCGCCCACAAGCCTGCGCCCGTTCAATGATTTCATGAACCTCGCCTTTGTTGCCCGCCGGCGTCCCAGCTATTCCGCCATCGTGGAGATCGGTCTGAAACGCGCGGAAAGTGGTGGCTATACTTACAGTGTCGCCACATTCCGAAAGGTACGGGATCTTGAGGGGGAAGGTCTTGCGGCCGTTAAAAGCTACGCAGCAAATTTCAAAGAGCAGGTCAAATCGCTTCTGGCACAGCGTGTGGAGAACTACAAGTCCGATGTAGAATCGCTCACCGGCACGGCTCCCTTGGAGCTTGCCGACAACGGCGACCACTTTTCCTATCCGGGCGTCATTGACGGCGAACGCGACGAGCTGCCGCTCTAAGCAGAAACAGCCAACAAAGCTTGCTCCGCTAAGCAAACGGCAGATGCGATTTGCCGAAAAGAATCACAAGCTGGTCTATGCGTTTTTGCAGGAGCAGCGGTATGATCCTGGCGAATATTACGATCTTGCCGTCATGGGCTACCTGCGCGCCGTGGAACGCTATTGTTCCCATGCCTATCTGCGCCGCTTTTCGTTCTCTACCGTCGCCTACCGCGCGATGCAGCAGAGCATCGTGTCATGGAAGCGCGGAGAGAGTCGGCGCAGACAAGCGGAGGAAGCCTACTGTGCGCTTTGCGGCCGCAGAGAGACCGTCTGTGACACGGAGCTTTCGGAAGCATTTTTCTTTTCGGAGCTGCAAAAATGCGGAACACCGCAGCAGGCTGCGTTTGCGCTGCTGCGTCTGCATGGGTACAGCATTGCGGAGATCGCCGCGCGGTACAAGCTCGACCCGCGGCGTGTGCGCCGAATTCTCAAAAGTCTGTATTCCGCCTATCTGCGGTTCCATGGGGACGGGAAGGAGGCGAAAAAATGAAGGATCAGCACACAAGGATGCTCCACGGGCGTCTGCTCCGGCCGCTGAGAGTTGGCAGCAGCGCGCTCATCGACCACGAAGGGCAGTTCATTCTGACCTCGCTAGTCACGTCCATCCAGGTGCAAAATGAACAGGAAGCAAAGTTTGAAACGCTGAATACCCACTACCATGTGAAGTTTTCTCCGCTTCAAGCAGCAGTTGCGGCGTCAATTCTGATGGCCGTCGCTGCATGAATGAACCCCCGGCGGCGATCTCCCGTCTGATCGCCGCCGGACCCGCCGACCGCAGCCACAGTTTTTGTGGCTGCGGTTTTTCCATAGGAGGTTTTATGAACGAACAGATCGTCCTGGTTTCCGGGAATCAAAAGATCGCGTTCCAGTGCCAGCGATGCAGCGCCTGCTGCCGCCATGTAGAAAACAAGGTCATGCTGGAACCATACGACGTTTATCAGCTTGCGCTTCATTTTCAGTGCGAGGCGCAATCCGTCAGGCCGGAAGATATCTGCGCACAATATGCGCACCCCATGCCGCTGGAACCGTATTTTCCGATTTTTCTGCTGAACGCCGTGGGCGAAGATCAACATTGCATTTTCCTAAACGGGAATCATTGCAGCGTCTATGCACATCGGCCGCGCGCCTGCCGAATGTACCCATTCACAGTGGATGCAGGGCGGCGCGGTAAGGACTTCGAGTATTTTCTCTGCACGGATTACCCCGGTCACTTCGGCAAAGGCCGCATCCGAGTCAGCGACTGGTTCTATGAGAATTTTCCCAAGGATGTCCGCCGCTTTGTGAAAGCCGATTACGCGGCGATCCGGCAGTATGGCAAGCTGCTCCAGCAAATGACGCCTGCGCAGGTCGAGCATTCGCTGTTCCAGCTTCTGTTTTACCGCTACTGGAATTACGACCTGAGCAAGCCCTTTCAGGAGCAGTTTGAGCGCAATCAACGAAATCTTCTTGCATTTCTGCAAGAGCAGATTACAGAAAGCGGAGGATCTGTATGAGGTATGCAAGGATGCGTCCGGAGGTGTGAAGCGTGGGAAAAAGTGTACCATCCTATTTAAGAGACACCCATCAGATAGAATTTGTGAAGATCTTCCGCTCTCTCTGCGGCCGGAACGGACGCTGGGAGATTTGGCAGGACTTCATAACGCTTGCCGCAATCGAGATCTCAAACGCAGTTGACCGGAGCCACGCCGCAGAACGTGGGAAAACGTATAAGATGATTGCTGAAAAACACAAACCTGACGAACTGCACAGGTTTGCGCTGATGCTTCAGGAGGTCATAGCAGGAATGGAGCAAAATCCGGATCAGGACTTTTTCGGCGAGCTTTACATGGCGCTGGAGTTGGGAAACAAACGCATCGGGCAGTGCTTTACGCCATATAACGTCTGCCGTCTGATGGCCAAACTCACCACGCTGGACATCCGGACGCGCATCGCGCAGGATGGCTGGGTATCTGTCAACGATTCTGCCTGCGGGTCCGGTGCAATGCTGGCGGCGTTTGCAAACGCCTGTCTGCGGCAGGACGTGAATTACCAGGCATCTGTGTTCTTCGTGGCACAGGACGTAAGCTATATTGCAGGACTGATGTGCTATTTACAACTCTCACTTCTGGGCTGCGCCGGATACGTTGTCATTGACGATACGCTTCTCCATCCGGTTACCGCACTTGACCGTCGGGGGCTTATCCCACAGCCGGACATGGATATCTGGTACACCCCGTTCTATTTTCGGGATATCTGGCAAGGGCGCCGTATTTGCGCGCAGATGGATCTGCTGCTTCAGTCGGACAATAAGCCAGCTGGTAAAGTGAACACTGCTGTACCAACTCTATCTCTGCAGGAAACAAAAGCCGGACAGCTCACCCTGTTCTGATGGGATCGCGCAGCCCAATTTGTAAAAATCAATACAAGCTGCCTGCATTTCTGGAAAAGCAGCTTGCCCAAAATGGAGGTTATACATGAATCGATCCAGAATCACCGGTGCAGTTCTTCTGCGCTGGGAAGATTGCACATCCATTCTTTCGAAGCACCTGACAACATTGCTGCAGCGTCCGATTCAGCTGTGCAGCATGGTAGAAGACTACGACTACTGGTGCGTCGCGTTAAAAACCGGAAGATTCTCCATCCCGGAGCTTCATGTTCTGCTGGATGCGGTTTCCGCAGCCACGACAGACTTTCCGGATCTGATCCCAGAGGATTCCGACCGGACACGCTCATTCAGCATGGAGTTTTCCCGTGCACTTTTACAGCATTTTTTACACGCAAGCTGGCGCTACGAACATCTCACCGAGGAGTATCTGATAGTAATTGATGCGGACATCTCTGTTCCTGCATGCTGCATTACGAATGCAGTCAAGAGCTGGAAAAGTGGCAAATCAGTCGATAAGACAAGGCGAAATGTACCCCCGCATCGTTTAGGGAGTTTCCATCAAAAAATCATGGTACTTTTTCATTTCAAGAGCTGGGAAAAATCCACGAAAATCAGGAGGTTTTATGAGAACAGGGCTTACCAAAAAGCAAAAGACAACCGTGATTTATTTTGACGAGCATAGCCGCATCATTGAGGTGCAGACCCACAACACCGATCTCAAAAAGCGGTTGACAGCATTTGCGGCAAAGTACCCGCAATGCTGCCGTCAGACCGACGATGATGAACAAGGTGGACTGACCTTTGAGATTGAGAAAGGGAGGTTGAGTTTTCGGCTGACTACGCCATATAGTGAGGAACGGCGAAAGGCGGCAAGTGAGCGAGCAAAAGTTGGCTCATATCTAACAGATGAGAAATTTAGTCGATAAATTTAGAGACATACACAAGGCTGGAACATTGGGTAAGATGCTCCAGCCTTGCTACGTTTATTTTGTTTCTGTATATTCCGAGATTGAGAGATCAAGCTGCTCAACAATTTCCTCAACGTCGTCAGTTGTCAGATAAGCACCATACAAGTTAATATTTGCATAATCAGTATAGCACTCAGCCCAGACAGAATCCTTATTCGCTGTAATTAGAAATTCGTAGCCATTTGCGGTTGTATAGTAATATGCTTTTTCATATGCGCCATCTACGATATAGCTCTGACCCGTATGGCGCGTTACATCGTAGCTGATGTCAAAGGACATATAGCCTTTATCATCCGATGCACTATAGAGAGCATCGAAATACTCACCAACAAAGGCTCCATCCGATTCTCGAATCACATAAGCTATGTTTGCACATGGAACAGAGGTATAGTTTTTACCCATCCATGTTAGGTCGAATTTGATTTTTCCTGTTAGCTCTGATAAAAGAATTGAAGGATCATTTTCTGTCATATACTCCGTCTTTTCCGCACCATCAGTCCTTGTGACAAGGCGAGTGCGAAGCGCGGGATTGTTGCTAATAAGTGATGCTGTGTCCCATGTAGCGTATGCAAATGATGTACCGCCCCCGATGCGCTCTCCGTTATCCCATTCTTCCGCTGTGATTTGAGATTCCTTGATTATATCCTCCAGCGAGTGCGGAGCAGAGCCATTCGGTCCACTAATCGCTACTGTGGAATCGGATGTGTTGTTGCTTGCTTTAGAGATTTCACTAAAGTCCGATATGAGGATATCATTGTGGAATCGGTGAATAACTGCGATAGCTGATGCGGAAACACACAAACTTGCAGCAATAATTGCTGCAACAATACCCACTCTGGAAAACCTTTTTGCCGGACGTGTTTGCTGCCCTTCAGAGTGAAGCATTTCCATTGTCCTCTTCTTGATTCGGTCGGTAGAAATATTCTCGGTTTCGTTGATTTCAACTGTGGTAGGAGTCACATTATCCATCATGTCAGATATTTTAAGTTTCAACAGTATACCCTCCGTTTTCTAATATTTCCTTCAATCTTTTCCGCCCCCGATAGAGCTTCGTTTTCACGTTTGCGGGTTCCAAATTCATCTCTGTTGCAATAGTCGCAATCGGCTGATAAAAAAAGTAGTAGCGCAGGAAAATTTCACGTTCTGGGGCATTTAGTGCAAGTACGGCCTCTTGTATGTATTTTGCTTGCTCCCGTTTTTCAAAGTCATGCTCCAAATTTTCATCTGAAATAATGATTATATCATCTTCGAGTGAAAGCTCTGTGCCGATTTTACGAGTATATTCTTTTGCTTTGTTCCGTGCGATCCCGCCCAGATATGCTTTCACCTTTCCGGGGTTGACAGATTTTGCGTTATTCCAAAGTGTAAGAAAAACATCGGAAGCAACTTCTTCAAGATCAGAAGAATCCACAAAAGAGCCAAGAATGTTGTAGATAATAGTGCTGACATAGGGGGCATATCGGTCAATAAACCATGCCAACGCATCTTCATCTTTACATATCATCTTTTTTAGTGCATCACGTTCATCCAAGAAAATCCCACCCCCTTTGTGGTTTGATCGGCCGTCACTTTTATTATTGCTAAATTACGGCTGATGGTTTCAGCTATTCTCCCTACATTCTATATTTGACAACAACTTTTTGCAAAGGCAATCATTAGAAGAATCTCTTACTTGGTGCAAGTGATTTTGTCGAATAAAATTAGAAGTAAAAATAAATTAAAAAATAAGAAAGGAGCGATTACCCATGCCAAAGAAAAAGCTACCGCAGACCATTGAGGAATGTAATGCCGAACTGGAACGCACGCAGAAGCAGTTGCAGCAGTACGAAAACCGAAACAAGATGCTTAACCGCAAGCTGTCCGCCGAAAAACGCAAGGAGCGCAATCACCGTATTTTCCTGTTTGGCGGCTTCATGGAAAGCATTGTGCCGGAGCTGAGAACCATGACGGAGGACGAGGGAAAGGACTTCTTGTATCACATCGCAAAGAGTACGGAAGCACAGGAGTATTTGAAAAAACGCGCCGAGGGGGTGAAAGCCAGATAATACCCTTGGTAACAAGGGCGCACTTATACACCCTTGCGGGTGTTGTGCGCTCATCTCCGCGCTAAGAGCCGCCGCTTTGCGGCGGTTGCGCTCCGAAACACGCCTGCGGGCGTAGTGCCGAGAGCTTGTGAGCGCATGGAAGTTCCCACGCACCCACATTGGCGGCTTGCGCCGCACAGGGAAAACTGCATTTTCCCTGCGACAGCTTGCGCTGTCTACCCTTTTGCGTCCCCACGAAACGGAACACCTTGCTGCGGCAAGCTGTTCCGTTTCATGGGGCTGAATCACGAAGATCGGAGGTAAACCGTTATCGCAATTTATCATTGCAGCATCAAGATCATCAGCCGTGGGAATGGCAAGTCAGCCGTTGCCGCTGCTGCCTACCGAAGCGGCGAGAAAATCACAAACGAGTGGGACGGCATGATCCATGACTACACCAGAAAGCGCGGTATCGTCCATTCGGAAATCCTGCTGCCGTCCAACGCTCCCCCAGACTTTCAAGACCGGGGAACGCTTTGGAACAGCGTGGAGCAGATCGAAAAGGCGTGCAACTCCCAACTGGCACGGGAATTGGAGGTTGCCCTGCCCATAGAGTTATCCAGAGAGGAACAGGTACGGCTTGTCCGTGCGTACTGTTCCTCTCAATTTATTTCCAGAGGAATGTGCGCGGACTTTAACATTCACGACACAGGCAGCGGCAACCCGCACGCTCATATTCTTCTCACCATGCGACCAATGGACGCACATGGCAAGTGGCGTCCAAAGTCCAAAAAGGAATATGTGCTGGACGAAAACGGCGAGAGAATCCGCCTGTCCAGCGGCAGATACAAAACGCGCAAGGTTGATCTTGTGGACTGGAACAGTCAGGAGAACGCCGAAGTCTGGCGCAAGGTGTGGGCTGACCTCGCCAATGAGTTCTTGGAACGGAACAACCGCCCGGAACGCATCGACCACCGCAGCTATGAACGGCAGGGGATCGACCAAATCCCAACCGTTCACATCGGCGTGGCAGCGTCACAGATGGAGAAGAAAGGCATCGCTACCGAGCGCGGCGAACTGAACCGCAGTATCAAAGCGGCAAATCGTCTGCTCCGTGACATCAAGGCGCAGATCGGCAAGCTGAAAGAATGGCTGCTTGATGTGTTCAAGGCAAAGGAGAGCTTGCGCGCCGAGCCGCCGCAGCCGAAATCCCCCGACCTCTCCACGCTGCTGTTCCGCTATCTGGATATTCAGAAAGCCAATGGCAGGAAGTATTCCCAAAGCTGGCAGCAACAGCACTCCGCAGACGAACTCAAAGCAATTTCCAAAGCCGTCAATCTTCTTTCGGAAAAGGGTATCTATACGCTGGAAGAACTGGATGCAGCCCTGTCCGTTGTCCATGACAAGGCAAGCGAAATCCGCAGCGGCATGAAGCCGAGAGAGACGCGCATCCGTCAACTCCAAAAGCTCATAGAACAGGCGCAGAACCTACGAGAGACGCAACCCATCCACGATGAATACAAGCAAATCCGCTGGAAGGGCAAGCAGGAAAAGTTTGCAGAAGCGCACCGCGCCGATCTCGCAATATGGGATGCAGCGAACCGCTATCTGCGGGCAAATCTGCCGGATATGAAGCTGACGCCGAAAGCGTGGCAGACCGAGCTTGCTACGCTGACCGCCGAAAACGAAGCAGAGTATGCGAGGCTGAAAGCCCAGCGGGAGAAAGTTACCGAGCTGCAAAAGGTACGCCGCTATGTGGATGTTGCCATGAAAGCAGACACACCGCAAAAGGCGAAAACCAAACATCACGATATAGACCGATAACCCATCGGAGAAAGGACACCACCATGAACAACGATAAGAAGTTTGAACACGAAATCGACCCTGATCTGCTGGCAGAAATCGAGGAATGGGAAAAGGCCGACCACGACGAGCCAGCAGAATATTACTTCTCCAATCCAGACCCGTATCTGAAACCGCAGCCCCTGCCGCCCGACCATCCCCGTCACAACTGCTACTTCAACGAGGGCGGGCATCTCTGCGTGAAAAATCTGTCCGCGTTCTGGCTGCCGGAGTTCACCTTGCAAAAGGAAATCGGCGGCACAGTCTACACCGTCACAGGCAGCTATGACGGCGTGGAAACGCTGGACAGAAAGATGGAGCGCATCATGGGCGAAAAGTTTGCAGAAAAGATGGAGGATTCTGAATGACAAATACGCAGTCTCTTGGTACAATAGAAGCAACCAAGCCTGTACTGGCAGTTGCCCCTTTGAAGGAGGAAACAGAAATGTTACGGGCAACTGATAAAATCACCGCGCTTTACTGCCGCTTATCCGTGGAAGATTTGAAAGAGGATAAGAAAGGCGGCAAAGAGGACGAATCCAACAGCATCCAGAATCAGAAAATGATCCTGCTCCAATACGCAAAGGAGCACCGTTTCCCGAACCCAACCTTTTTTGTGGACGATGGGTATAGCGGCACGAACTTTGACCGCCCCGGCTTTCAAGCCATGCTTGCGGAAATTGAAGCGGGCAGAGTGGCAGTTTGCTGCACGAAAGACCTATCTCGACTGGGACGTAATTCCTCGCTGACAGGGCTGTACATCAACTTCACATTTCCAAAGTACAATGTTCGCTATATTGCCATCAACGACCATTTTGACACCATCGACCCTAACAGCACCGACAGCGACATTGCGGGTATCAAGAACTGGTTCAACGAGTTTTTCGCCAAAGACACCAGCCGCAAGATCCGTGCTGTCAATAAGGCAAAAGGCGAACGAGGCGTTCCTCTGACCGTCAATGTTCCGTTCGGCTACCGTAAAGACCCGGAGGACAAAACTAAGTGGGTCGTGGATGAAGCGGCGGCATTGGTAGTCAAGCGCATTTTCAAGCTGTGCATGGAAGGGCGAGGCCCGATGCAGATTGCAAAGCTCTTGCAGGAGGAAAAGGTGCTTAACCCCACCGCCTACAAGAAGCGCGAGGGCATCAAGACGCCCAGCCCGGAAACCGCTGACCCGTACCATTGGAACACTAACACGGTCGTTCACATTTTGGAACGGCGGGAATACACGGGATGCACCGTCAATTTCAAGACCTACACCAATTCCATCTGGGATAAGAAGCAGAGAGAAACGCCCATTGAAAAACAGGCGGTTTTCTACAACACCCACCCGGCGATCATTGAGCAGGAGGTCTTTGACAAGGTGCAGGAAATTCGCCAGCAGCGGCACCGCAGGACAAAGACGGGCAAGAGCAGCCTGTTTTCCGGCATGGTCTATTGCGCTGATTGTGGAGCAAAAATGCGCTACTGCACCACCAACTACTTTGAAAAACGGCAGGATCATTTTGTATGCGCCAACTACCGCAGCAATACGGGAAGCTGTTCGGCACACTTTATCCGTGCGGTCGTTCTGGAAGAATTGGTCTGGATGCACATGAGAACTGTGATTTCCTATGTTAGTCGCTATGAGGATCATTTCCGTGCCGTCATGGAGCAGAAGCTCCGACTGTCCAGCGAAGCCGAAATCCACGGACACAAGAAGCGGTTGGCACAGGCTGAAAAGCGGCTGGGAGAGCTTGACCGTCTGTTTATCCGCATTTATGAGGACAATGTGGCAGGGCGCATCACAGATGAAAAGTTTTCTATGATGAGCAAGACCTATGAGGACGAACAGGCACAGCTTAAAGAGGAAATTCAGACTTTGCAGCAGGAAATCGAAGTACAGGAACGACAGATTGAAAACTTGGAGCAGTTTATCCAGCGGGTACGCAAATATGAGGACTTAGACGAGCTTACCCCCTATGCGCTGCGGGAACTTGTCAAGGCGATCTACATTGAAGCCCCGGACAAGTCCGGCGGCAAGCGGCATCAGGGCATCCGCATTTCCTATGACCTTGTGGGCTTTATCCCCGTGGAAGAACTGCTGAAACAGGAAACGGCGTGACCGAAGCCACGCCGTTCCTGAGAAAATACGATATTACTTTCTTATGACCCCCGACCATTTCCCATGTTCCCTTTTCTGTCGAATGTGTACGGCCAAAAGAGGTGGTGAAAGCAACGCTCGGTCTTGCGACGTCTTGACGGAAGTACATAATTCGTCTATCATAAAGTCAGAATAAATCCTTGGAGGGGTGCTATATGATGATTCGATCTGCAACGGCCCTTCGGAATGACTACGATGGCATGGTGAAGCTCTCGACCGAAAAGCAGGAGCCAATCTATCTGACGCGCAACGGTGACGCTGAAATGGGATTCCTGCCGATCAAGCTTTGGGAAAAACGTCAGGCAGAGCTAGAGCTTTTTGCGGAAATGCTGCGCAGGGAGCAAAATAAACTCGCCGGTGCAAGAACATATTCCGCAAGCGCGCTGCGCGCCGATGTGGAGGATGTCCTTCGTGAGAGTTGAGTGGTTAAATGCGGCGCGGAATGAGTTTCTGACCTTTCTGAAATACTACAAAAGCCGCAGATGTCAAGTCTGAATTGCGCCAAATTTTCATCGTATATTTCGTCACTTCGCGCATAGTCAGCCACAGCATCTTGTGGTATCATACTCCCGTTTGTTTGACATCCGTATTCAAAGGAGGAGTATCATGCAGTACACTGACAACGAAGCCGCTTTGATCGGCGGTCTGATTTCCAACTACTTTCTTCGTCCGGCTGTATCCGCCGCACTGAAGGATTCCTATATTCATGTGCTGGAGCATCTGCACACAGGCCGGGTGTCTGCCGCCGATCTCAAGCAGATCCAAAAGGCGCTGGCGTTCCTGATGCCGACCTGTCAGATGTCCAGAGAAGCGCAGCGTGACCTGATGGGCGCCAGCCTGAAGACGACGGCGCTGCTGAGCTCCTGCCGCTGATTGCGAAAACTACAAATCGTCAAAAATGCTGCCGACATACGCTTCGGCAGCATTTTTCCATATCGGAAAGAGCGCCCCGAAGGGCGCTCCTCGCAGATGAAACAGGTCACATACGGAATTTACGGATGCACAGGAAAAGCTGAATACAAAGTTCTTGATACAGATCCTCATCCCATACACCGTCAATAACGGATTCCTTGGTCAGTAATGGTTGGTACATTGCCAGAATTTTCTCGTTCGCGAGGTCATCTCCGCTTTTGGCAAGAATCAGAAGCTCGTAGAAATTCATGTTTCCTCCTCCAGTTTCTCGCGGATGCGGCTCAGTGCGCGATAATAGATCGCCGCAGCGCCTTTATATCCAATCTGTAATTCCTGTGCGAGCTCGGTAAACGAGCGTTCCTCCAGAATTCTTGCCAGCAGAATATATCGTTCACGCTTTTGAAGCTGGTCAAGTGCTTCGAGGACTGCTCTGTACTCCATCAGCAGCTCCATTCTTCGGACGTATTCATCTTCCCATGCTTCTGCCGAGATGGGCTGCCGGTCAGGTTCCATCGGTCGTTCATGCTGTTGCTGTCTGTGACGCTGAGAAAGGTAGGCATTCTTTCTTCGCCTCAGCGTGACTTGAAGATAGGCGGTAAATTGGTTCTGAATCTGATATTCTTCACGGCTTCCGTCATTTCTATATTGCATGATTCACCCTCCGTATCCGTCTGTTTTCTGGCGAACAGGACGGTATACGGGGGATTTCTGCACCGATTAGGCCGAAAAAAGCGTAAAAAGTCACAGCCGGTTTCAAGCTTGCACAAGAAACCGGCTGCATGAATGGATTGTATCAGTTCATCTGCACGAGTTCTAATGTATGATGTGCTGGAATAAAAAAACTATATTTCTCCTCTCCGCTGCAGATTCATTCAAACCGCAAACGCTATGCGCTTCGTTTTTTATCAAATTAGTACTGGTTCAGTTTGTATCCGCGCACAGAGGCCCTGCCAGTTCCTGCATGAAGAACAGCTTGCCCGGCATGGTCGGAATGCGGCTGGAGGTCACGGCCTTCGTGGGGCCGTAGCGGAGGGTCATCCAGAAGCTCATGCCCTGCCACTGCATACCGCGCGACAGCACGCCGTCCGCGCCGCCGATGGCGTAGTCCGAGCCGAAGATGATCTTCGGGCCGATGGTATTCGCATAGCAAGGGATGAGTGGCCACGAGGAGCGGAAGGACGTGATGGCATTCTGCTCGATGGTGAATGGGTGGAGTCTTGCCCCAATGCGGCACGGCTCTGCCAGCCATGCTTCCTCGGTTTCATATTCATCGGCAAAATGCGGCTCCCAGAACGCGATATGGCACATGCGGCCAATGCCGTAGACCAGCACCTGTTTCGCGCCCTCGGCCTTCAGCGCGGCGATCTTCTCCGCATAGGCCGGCAGATTCTCTTTCGTTGCAAAATTGCGCTGGTCTTCCGGAACGGTCAACTCGCCGAGCGGCCCGTAGAAGGCGTTTACCATGGCGTTCTGGAACGCTGCCGGGTCAGACGCGGGCAGCGTGTTGCCCGCGGCGTCTGACCACTCGTCCATGTTAAAGCCGTAAACGTGCTTGCAGTCCACGTTCCACTCCTTCAGGAAGTAGACCGCCCACTTGTACATCCCCATCGGGCCGACCGGCAGGATGAGGATCAGCTTGCGGCCCTCCTCCTTCGTCCTGCGAATCTGCATGGCGATCTCGTGGCCCATATACGCACCGAATTCTTCGAGGTTTTCGCAGGCGACCGGCCGGAACGCGGGGTTCCAGAACGGCTGCGGCTGCGTGACCGACTCGGGCGGCTGCGAAACACAGTCCGCGATCTTCTCAATGTCCCAGCCTTTCGGGAAAACTTCTGCAAAATAAGAGTCTTTCAGGGTATCCGTCATATTCATAGCCGTTTCTCCTTCCGTTTACAGGTCAAATAGCTTCTTTTCATCATTGGAGCGGTACGCAAGCTCGATCACGCGCTGCACCTGCACCGCGTCGGATGCCGGAACCTCCAGCGGGCTGCCGGTCAGGATCGAGTTGGAAAAGCTCTCAATCTCCCGCGCGTACATGTCGCCGAATTCCGTATGCAGCTCCGTGCGTTCTGCGCCCGCATGATCCTGCTGCGCGTTATAGCCGCCCTGCTCCGTCAGGAAGATCGCGTCGATCGTGCCGCCGTCAACCTGGCCGATCACGCTGTCGCCGAGCAGCCGTCCGCGTTCGCCGAACACCTCCAGCCGCCATTTGGCCGCGTTATCCGGGATGTTGAAATTGGACTGCACCACGCACTGGCAGCCGTTCTGCATCCGCATCAAAACCGTCGAGGAATCGTCCACCTCATAGTTGAACGTCTGCGTGCCGTGCATGGCCGCGACCTCCGCAGTCTTGCTGCCGAGCACATATTGCAGCAGGTCGATGCAGTGCACGCCCATATCCACCAGCGCGCCTCCGCCGCCCTGCGTCTTTTTCTGCCGCCATGCACCGGGGATATCCGGATACCAGCAGGTAAACTGCGCATAGGCGGACACCGGCTTGCCGATTTTTCCCTCGGCAATGGCCTTTTTCATCGCCTGAATGCAGGCACCGAAGCGCATCATGAAGCCCGCCGCAATCAGCACACCCTTTTCCTTGCAGTGCTCGACGACCTCCTGCCCTTCCGCCGCCGTCATTGCCAGCGGCTTTTCAATCAGAATATGCTTACCTGCGTCTGCTGCCGCCATTGCCTGCTGTGCGTGCAGAAAAACCGGGGACGCGATATAGACCGCGTCGATCTCCGGGTCGTTCAGCAGGTCTTCCGCAGACGTATAGGCCTTTTTGCAGTTCCATTTCGCGCGGCAGCTTTCCGCCAGCTCCGGCGTGATCTCCATGACGGCGACCAGCTCTGCATTTTCGCACTGCATCATACCGGGGATCGTCCGGCGCTGGGCAATGCCGCCTGCGCCGATAACGCCCCAACGAACCTTTTTCATAGCTATGTATCCTCCCTTGCTTACGGCAGCAGATTCTTTGCCGCCATTCTCGGATAGACGGTATAGGGCCGGAAGCCCTCGGCATACGCGGCTCCGCACTGATACCCGCGGTATTTGGAGCAGGTGCGCACCATGTCCGCAAAATCAATGTTGTCATGCTCCAGCATCCAGTCCAGCTGCGACCGGTGGCAGCGGAGCGCCGCCAGCTTCGTCTCGATCTGCTCCGTGATATCCACATAATGTGTCGGCTGGAAGCCGACACCTGCCAGCGTATCCATAAAGAACACCGGGATAAAGCTGGAATACGGCTCAAAGCTGCGCGGGCGGTGACTCAGGCCGGAGCAGAAGCTGCCGTTGGTCACGATGCGGCTCGTCTCCGTGTGATCCTGCATATAATCCGCGTCGTTGTGCGTAATAATGACGTCCGGCCGCGTGCAGCGGACGACATCCGCTATCGCATCCATGACCGCCGGATCGTGGCTGTTGACCAGCATATCCCCGACATTCAGGTTGAACGTCTGCTTTGCGCCGATGATCTTCGACGCTTCTTCAAATTCCTCCGCGCGCATCGCCGCCAGGGGTTCCGGCTCGATGACCACATGGCCCTGATTGCCGTTCGCCACATGGCAGGTGTAGATCTCCGCGCCCTGCTCGACATATTTCCGAAGCGTACCCCCGCAGGCGATCTCCAGATCGTCCGGGTGGCAGCCGACTGCCAATACTCTCATGGTTGTTCCTTCCTTTTTAAACATGCACGTTTTGCCCGATTCCCTATATGTTCAACATACCGCGCTCGAATTATTTTGTCCACTAAAATAAATCGAAACGTCCAGAGTTTAGCCAATCAATTCATACGAAAGGCCCCTGATGCACTGGATTCTCGCATCAGGGGCCTTTTGCGCCGGAAGACGCTCAGAAGTCGTATTCGATTTTGACCGGCATACCGGTTTTGCTGGATTCGACGGCGGCAAGGCTGGCCTTGACGGTCTTTGCCCCCTCAACAGCGGTGGTGCGGATGGGCTTGTCGTTGACGATGCAGTCCACAAATTCATCCAGTTCACCTGCGGCGTTGTGATTGTTGACGATTACGGGATATTCAATCGGAATCGCATGAGACTGCGGCAGATCCGCAAACAGCGTTTCACCGTTGCCAACGCCATCCTTGAACACGGTCATGTGATTGCTGGTATTGTCGGTGATGATGGTGCCCTTCGTTCCGTAGAATACGCTGCGCATCGTATAATTGCGCTTGCAGCCGGTGGAGACAAACACCTTGCCGATGACTCCATTCGGGAATTTCATGACAGCAACTGTGCAGTCGTCGGTCGGATAATTGGGCAGCATCTTGTGGTTCGCGTAGGCGAAAACCTCCGTCGGATCGCCGGCAATCCAGCGGGCCAGATCGACCGCGTGGCAGCCTCCGCCAAGGAACCCATGCCGCAGCGGGTCAAGACGCCACGGCAAATCAATCTTTGAGTAGTCATGCGCGTACTCGGTTTCCACGAAGAACAATTTGCCGATTTCGCCGCGGTCGATGAGTTTTTTTGCCTCAACAAAGCCCGGCGTATAGCGGCAGATCTGGCCGACCATCATCTTGGTTTCGGCAGACTTTGCCGCGGCGATCATATCCCGGCATTCGTCAAGCTTCAGCGCCATCGGTTTTTCGCACAGCACATGCTTCTTCGCAGCCAGCGCCGCAAGCGTGATCTCTCTGTGCGTCTGATCAGGCGTAACGATAATGACGGCGTCGATTCCCGGATCATTCAAAACGTCGCGGTAGTCCACCGCAGTTTTTTCCACGCCGAATTTCTCAGCCGCCTCATGCAGAAGCGTTTCGTTGAGATCGCAGAGCATGGCAAGCTCGGTGTTCGGGTTGTCCATGACAGCCTGCATATGTACCTGCGCCATAATGCTGCAGGAAATAACGCCAATTTTGAGTTTCTTTTTCATAACAGTTCCCTCTCTGATAAAAGTGTAGATGATTTACTTTGTGGAGCCGGCGGAAATCCCCATGATGATCTGCTTGGAAAGGATCAGGTAAATTGCGATTGCCGGAACAGCTGCGATCAGGATACCGGTGAGTTGGAACGGCGTGTCCGCATTATACATGGAAACCAGTCCGTCCAACGCCGGCATGACCAGCCGCTTGTTGACACTCTTGATGATGACCATCGGCGGCAGCAGATCATTCCAACTGGAGATAAAGCCCATGATGGTACAGATCGCAATAGCGGGTTTGCCCATAGGGATTATAATATGGAGGATTTTTCGGAAATAGCCGCAGCCATCGATTGCCGCCGCCTCAAGCAGTTCATTCGGGACGCTGCGGAAGCTGGACGTCAGGAGCATGATCGAACTTGGAATCCCGATCGTGCCGGTCACAAGGATCAGTCCGCGATAGGTGTCGATCATGTGCAGCTTCGTCAGCATGGTATACACTGGGATCATGATGACCTGAAACGGGATGAACATGGCCGAAATGATGAGCGGATATATGGCATTCTTTCCGCGAAAGCGCAGCTTCGCAAACGCATAACTGGCGAAAATGGCCAGAGGCATGGTAAATACCAGCTTCAGAACCGTTACCAAGAGCGTATTGAAAAGATACTGTCCGATCTTGAAATTCTTGAAAATGATCAGATAGTTTTCAAAATGTCCCTTCAGCAGATCGACGGAGAACATATCCTTCATATATTCCGCCTGCGACTTCAGGGAGTTGACACCCATGAAGTACAGCGGATACAGGTAGGAAACTGCCAGCAGGATCAGAATCAGGTAGATCAGAATATTCGCCGGAATTGAACGTTTTTCAAGCTTTTTTCCCATACCGTCACCTCCAATCATCGGCTCTGTTGCTCATACGCATCTGAATGACCGTGATTGCCGTGATGATCAGCAGCAGGATCACGGAAAGCGCGCACGCCTGACCGAGTTTGGTTCCGTTGAAGCCCTTGACGTAAACCATGTAGTCCAGTGTCGTCGTTTCATAGCCGGGCCCGCCGTTGGACAGCGAGTAGATCAGCGGGAAAATACCGGTGAAAATCCAGATCATGGCGCTGACAAACGAGTATTCCAGCGTGCGCGCCAAAAGGGGGATCGTGATACTGAAAAGCCGCCGCCAATAGCCTGCGCCGTCGATGGTCGCCGCCTCCAGAATACTGGGGTCGATACCGGTCAGACCGCCGAAGATGATCAGCACCTGCCAGCCGATGTTGCTCCAGACCAGGCAGAGGAACACGACGAAGCGCGCGCTCGGACCGGAATTGAGCCATTCGATTGCCAGCGCGTCAAGCCCAATGGCACGCAGGACCTCGTTCAGCGGGCCGGAGTAGCTAAACATGATCTTGTACAGAAGGCCGACGACCGTCATGGAAATGATCGAGGGAAGATAATATACAAGCCGGAAAAATCTCCAGCCGGGTATGCGGTCATTTAAAATTACGGCGATGATCATGCCGATCAGCGCCTGTACGGGAATTGTCAGGAGAAAGACGCCGGTGTTTTTCAGCAGCGTCCAGAAATTCGGGTCAGAGAATATGCGGATGTAGTTCCGCAGGCCGACCGGATCGCTTTTGAACATTCCATCCCAGTTGGTAAAGCTCTTTACGAGCACCATACCGATGGGATACGCGCAGACCAGCAGTTCCAGTGCAAGCACCGGCAGAACGGACAGCCATCCCTGCTGGTTTTCCCGCCGCAGCAGTGCGCTGTGTTTTCCAGATTTCATGGTTCACCTCTGCTTTCAATCACCCGCAGCGCAGAGCGCTGCGGGTGACCGTGTATCTGTGCCGCACGGCACAGAGCTTCACATTTTCTGTCAGTCAAGCTGTGCGTCGTCCATTGCCCGTGTCAACTCGTCCAGCGACATGTTGCCGACCAGGACCTGGCACGGCAGAGAGCAATAGATGTTTACCACATCGGCACTCAGGCAGTTGTCCGGCCAGAAGTAAAGGCCGCCAGCCATCTCGACCGCCTGCGCGAAATAGGGATCGTCCGTCCTGCCGATATCCGCGGCGGTGATATCCGTGCGGATCGGTATGGCGGAATTCTTGGTATACATGGAGACCATTTCGTCGCGCGAAAGCAGGAACTTTACAAACTCGACCGCCATGTCGGGATTTTCGCTGAAGTTGGACACACCAAGCGCCGCGCCGACGCCGCCGACAGCAGTATCCGTATCGATGAGTGATTCCTCCGCAGTGGGAACCGGCAGCATGCCGAAATCGTTGCCGAGCGCTTCATGATAGGTTTCATAGTCACCGAAATAGAGCGTATGAAGCGCGCTACCGCCCTGAAGGAATACGTTGTAATTGTCGGTAGAGGTAGCGGTATCCTTGTTCAGCCATCCGTTGTCATAGAATTTCTTGTATTCGTTCATCATGAACTTGAAACCCTCGTCATCTGCGAAGGAAACCTGTTCATCTGTGTGGGCAAGAATGCCGTCAAGACCGCTGAGCTGTTCCCACCACATGCTGAGGCAGTACAGAAGCAGGCCGGGATAGCTTTCATCCAGGTGCAGGGGCTGAATGCCTGCGTCGCGAATCGCATCCAGTGCGGCATAGAATTCATCGATGGTGCGCGGCGGATTTGCTTCAAAGTCAAGGCCAGCCTGCTTAACCAATGACTTATTGTAGGCAAAGCACGCGACACTTTGACCGAGATACGGCATACCATAGATCGTATTATCCGCGTTCATGCCCTCGGCGCAGGTTTCCCAACCGACGACCTTCGTGCGCAGATCATCATCCAGATAGTCGTTCAGCGGCAGCAAGCCGTCCTTGAGTGAGATCAGCGCCGGGCCGTTCACAAAGCAGGCAATATCCGGGCCGTACCCGGCACGGGTCGCTGCTTTGAAGTCATTCATCAGCTGCGCATTGTCGTTATACGCATTGATCTCGATGGTCACATTGGGGTGCAGCTCACGGAAGCGTTCGATGGCCTGTGAGATGTACCAGGTCTCCTGCCCTTCCTTCAACTCGTTCGGGCGGATCATGTCGTTGCAGCTCCAGAGCGTCAGCTTGATGGGCTTGCTTTCGTCTGTCGTCTGCTCTGCCGGAGCCTGCGCATCAGCCGTATCCGGTGCTGCAGGTGCGGCGCAGCCCACGATGCCAAGCGCCAATGCAAGCACCAGCGTGAGCGCCAGAAATTTGCGTACATGGTTCATTTTCATTCCTCCGCTTTCTTTTTTGGGATCGCTGCTCATAGTTTAGTGGAAGCGTCTGCGAAATAACATACAGCTTCTTGCATAAAATATCGTTTTTTTGTTCAAACGGTCGCCTGCTGTGCCGCGCTGCAAAAATAACGATTTTTTGCTGCAAAAAATCGCCGCAGCTGAACTGCGGCGATTTTCTACGGCATTTCCTGTCCGTCCGGCTGGCTCTGCCGCTTGAAGCGGTAGGGCGTAAGGCCGGTTTCCTCGCTGAAAATCGAAACGAAGTGGCTGACGGAGGTGTAGCCAAGCTGCGCGCTCACCTCGCCGACCGGGTACAACCGGAGCAGCTGCTTTGCCTTTTCGATTTTCTGTGCTCGGATATACCCGCTCAGATTCATGCCGGTCGCCTGCTTGAAAAAACGGCTGACATAGGAGGGGCTCATATAGACCTCCTGCGCAATATCTTCCAGCCGGATTTTGCCGCACAGATGCGCCTGTACATATTCTGTGATCTGCCGCAGCAGGATATCCGGCTGTGACTGGCTCCGGCGCGCGTCCAGCACGTCGATCAGGCGGTGAATGCCGGCTGCCGCAAGTGAAAGTTCCGCTGCCGAAGCACAGCTTTTCACGATCTCGTCGCCGCTGACCTCATCTGCTCCCGCAATGATCCCCGTCTGCTCCGCCAGAAGGATCGTTCGCTGAATAAACGCAGTAAGTTGTGCCGCCGCCTGCATGATCTGTGGTTTTGCAGCTTTCAGATGCGCTGTCAGCGCATCCAGTTCGGTGTGCAATGCCGCAGCGCTGAAAGTGTTGGTTCGCTTATAAGCCGGGCGGCCGGCTGTGTGCCGAGCAGGAGATGCGCTGAACCGGTAGAGTTTGCCGTGTCCGTCGTAATAGGCCGACACACAGGCTTGATGCGCGTGCTCATAGAGCGCCGGTATCTGCCGGGCATCATTCGCGTTTTCGCTGATTCCCATGCTCAGGATGCAGTCAATGCTGCTTTCCGCCATGCTTTGCAGCCGTGAGAAAGCCTTCTCCATCCGTTCGGGCGAAAGCGCAGGCAGGAGCGCGGCAATATTCCGTCCCGTCGTACGGAAGAAACAGCAGGAACCCTCACGGCAGAAGATCTCCTGCGCGATGGCGATGATACCGGCATAGGGCGGCTGCGCGCGCTGACTGCCGGTATCCGGCAGCTGAGCCGTAAGCAGGCCAACTGCAAACGGCGCTCCGCGCTTCAAAATCCCCCATTTTTCCAGTTGGTACGGCGCTGTGCGCAGATTTTCCGCCGCACCGCTCAGCAGCAGATTCAGATACTCCGTCCGCATCTGCGGCGCCGTATCGGTATACGCTTCGCCGTCCGAGTTCCGGAGCCGCTCCCGCTTCAGCTGCTGCGCAACGCGCCGCACCGTTTCCAGCAGAACATCCGGCGTTTCCAGATCCTTCTGCAAATACTCCGCCGCGCCGAGGCTCACCGCCTCCTTGTAGCGCTGAATATCGTTCATGCAGCTCAGTACGATAAAGCGGGTTTCCGGAGCCGCGTCCTTCACGCGCCGAATCATCTCCAGTCCGTCGATCCCCGGCATGACGATATCCACGATTGCAATGTCGGGCTGCTCCCGCAGGATCAGTTCAATTCCCTCTTCCCCGCTGCGTGCTTCGCCGACAATGATAAAATGATTCTGCTCCCATGGAATGACCGTCCGCATACCGATCAGATGAAACGGCTCATCATCGATCAATACAAGCTTCATCACGGTGCGTTTCCTCCCTTCCCATTTTCAGCGGCAGCCGCAGATACACGCGCGTATAGCGCTCCGGCTCACTTTCAATCGTAATGCCGTAGCCGCTTCCGTAGAGCATCCGCAGCCGCTCCAGCACGTTGTACACGCCGATATGATTGCTTCCGCGCCCGGACATCAGGTGATCGCCGCTGAGGATCTGCGTCAGTTTCTCCGGCGTCATCCCGATGCCGTCATCGCAGACGGCCAGCGTCAGATCGCCGTCCGCGGCAGAGGCCGTGACAAGAATGGAGCCTGCCTCCGCACGCTCTGCAATCCCATGCAGCACGCTGTTTTCCACGATCGGCTGCAAAATAAGCTTTGGGATCTGCGCATCGAGCAGTTCGTCCGGAACCTGCGCCTCATAGGTGAACAAATTCTGATAGCGCAGCTTCTGGATATAGATGTACTTTTCCAGATAAAACAGTTCGTCGCGGAGCGACACGGCATGGTCGATCCCGCTGAAGCTGTAGTTGATCATGCAGATAAACGCACTGATCGCCTTGCTGATTCCCGCCGCTCCCTTCAGTTCTGCCATCCAGCGGATAGTATTGAGCGTGTTGCGGATAAAGTGCGGATTGATCTGCTCCTGCAAAATCCGGATCTCAAGATCATGCCGTTTTTCGTCGTCGCGGCGAATCGTCTGGATGCTGTTATCCAGCGCCTCGACCATGTCATTGAAGCCAAGATACAGATCTCCGATCTCATCTGCCGATCCCGGCTGCACGCGCACGGAAAGATCACCGCGCTGCACCTGCTTCATGCTGGCGCTGAGCGCTGTGACGGGGAAAATCAGCCAGCGATTGATGCAGAGCATCATGACGGCAATGCACATGCAGACTGCCAAAATCAGCGCTGCCGTCAGCCATGAAAGCGAGTAAACCGAACGATACAGGTCGGTATCCGGCACGATCATTGTCAGCGTCCATTTGTCCCGGCTTCCCGGAAACTCGATCTGCGTGGAGAAAACCTGTCCGCGCTGAAGCCCCAGCCGGACGGTTCCGCCGTTCGGCTGCGCAAAAAGGTCAGGCTCCGGCGGCACGCCCTCGGAGGATATCACATAGTCTCCCGTGCTGCTGGATAAGAAAACAAGACTGTTTGTCGTGATCCTGGAACTGCACAGCAGCCGCTCCAGCTGCGTTGTGCTGATGCCGAGCAGCGCCACGGCAGCGGTCTGTCCGTCCACAACCAGATTGCCCGCGACGTAGAGTGAGCGGCCGCCCAGCAGATTAAACAGGTCGTCCGTCACGCCATACCAGACGCGGCTGTAATTGCTGCTGCTCAGCGCCTGATACCATGCGTAGGCGTCCAGCCGGTTCCTTCCGTCGCCGCCCGGCGCAAGATAGGTGGAATAGCACGGTCCGTCCGGAAACACCAGCGCATAGGAACTGGGCATTTTCAGCCGCAGCAGATTCCGCGCACTATATAGTTCAGTTTCCAGCTGTTCCTGATAGGAAAGATGTGCCTCACTGGTATCCGGCAAATAGCGTAAACCGGAAAGCACGACAGTATTTGTTGGAAGTTCCTGAACCGTTGCATAGAGCAGATCGACCTTTTCGTTGATCTCCTGCGCGGTGATGATCAGGTTTTTTCGCGCAAGCGTGTTGGTCTGCTCCTTGATGATATTTCGTGACTGCGCGGTCGAAACAATGCCCATGACCAAAACCGGGATAATTGTCATGAGCGCCATTGTCAGCATAATCTTTTTTCGGATTCCAAAACGGTGGCGCATATCGTTTCTCTCCTCAATCTGTCTTCCGTGCAAGCATCTGGGCACGGCTGAACGCGCGGTATTCCTTCGGCGTCATATTCAGATACTGCCGGAACGCTGCGTGATACGACTGCATGTCCTCATAGCCGGACGCGCGTGCGGCCTCGCTGACCGGGCAGCTGCTGCCAGCCAGAAGCTCGCAGCTTTTCTCGATCCTTGTCCGCCGCAGATACTCCCGGAAGGTCAGCCCCGTTTCCTGCCGGAAGCGGCGGCTGATATATGGGACGCTGTAATGCTCACCTGCACAGAAATCCTGAAGCGTGACATTGCGTGCGTAGTGCCGGTTGATATACAGGATTGCCTTTTCCACGGCTTCGCAGCCGGTATGCGGTGCCCGTTCCGGCACGAGTTTCCGCAGCGTCAGAATCAAAATCTCCGTCAGCCGTCCGCGGAAGATCTCCGCGCTTCCAAACTGCATCTGCCGGTATTCCCGCACCATGCCGCCAAGCAGCGCGCCGACGCGCCCGTCTTCGTCGTGAAACACGCAGTCCGTCCAGTTTGCACCGAGGATCATCTTGTAATACCGCATCAGGCACGCCTGCAGCAATTCGTTCAGACTCCGGCAGCAGCGCATCGTCTCGTCAATGGCCTCCGGCAGAAACAGGCAGTTGATCAGCGTCAGCCCGCAGCTGTTTTCATAGCGGTGCGTGCTGCCAAGATCCACAAAAAAATAGTCGCCGCCGTGTAGGATGGTTTTGGTATCATTGAGCGTATGCTCGCAGGTGCCGCCAGTGATATAGACCAGCTCAAAAAACAGGTGGTCGTGCTGCTGCAGATCCTCCTGTTCACGCTCCACCATGACAAGGCTTTCGTTTTCATGCCGCGTGGTTTCCTGCATTCGGATCGTTCTCTTGGTCATGGTTAAATTCACCGCCTTTTCGGGTAAATAATACGGTCTGGAATTTATCTTAGCGTCTGTTATGATAGAAGTCAATCAGAAACCTGAACAGGAGGCATGCAATATGCAATGGTCTGCAAACTGGATCCGTCCCGCAAAGTCTTACGGCGACGTCTGCCCGGCGTTCCGAAAGACGTTTTTCTGCCCGGAGAACGTCGTTTCCGCCGCGCTCCGGATCACTGCACTGGGGGTCTACGAGGCATCGCTCAACGGCAGCCGCGTGGGTGATTTTATCCTTGCGCCCGGCTGGACAGTCTATCAAAAGCGTCTGCAGGTGCAGCAGTACGATCTGCAGATCTGTCCCGGTCAGGAAAATGAGCTGACAGTGGTGGTCGGCGCGGGCTGGTATCGCGGCCGCCTCGCGGGATGGCTTCCGGATCAGAACGGCAACGCGGCGCTTCCGGCCGCGCTGACGGCGGAGCTGACGCTCCGGTATCCCGACGGCCATGCGGACACGATCTGCACAGACGCAAGCTGGCAGACGGCGGAAAGCGCCGTGCGCTTTTCCGAGCTGTATGACGGCGAAACGTATGACGCCGCATTTGAGCCGTCTGTCTGGACGCCCGCCGCGCTCTATGACGGCCCGACCGATACGCTGATCGAGCAGCAGGGCGAGCCTGTCCGTGAGCAGGAACGCATTGCGCCCGCCCGCATCTTCAAAACGCCTGCCGGCGAAACCGTCGTGGATTTCGGCCAGAATCTGACGGGCTATGTGGAGATCGCGCTGGACGGTGTCAAGGGCGAAGCCGTGGAGCTTTCGCACGCGGAGGTTCTGGACAAAAACGGGAACTTCTACACGGAAAACTACCGCTCTGCAAAGGCAAAATACCTTTATTTCTGCAAAGACGGCGCGCAGCGCTATAAGCCGAAGCTGACATTCTACGGCTTCCGCTACATCCGCGTCGACCGGTTCCCGGGCGGTGCGGAAAACGTCGCGCCGGAAAACTTCACGGCCATCGCCGTCCACTCTGACATGAAGCGCACCGGATATCTTTCCTGCTCCGACCCACTTTTGAACAAGCTGTTTGAGAACGTGATCTGGGGGCAGAAGGGCAACTTCCTCGATGTGCCGACCGACTGCCCGCAGCGCGACGAGCGCCTCGGCTGGACGGGCGATGCGCAGGTATTCATCCGCACGGCGTGCCTGAATTTTGACGCAGAGCGCTTCTTTACAAAATGGCTTGCCGATCTTGCCGCCGACCAGCGCGAGGACGGCGCAGTCGGGCACGTCATTCCGAATATCCTGCGTCAGAGCGGCAGCGCCGCCTGGGACGACGCTGCGGCGATCTGCCCGTGGGCGGTCTATCTGGCCTACGGCGATCCGAGTATTCTGCGCGCGCAGTTTGCAAGCATGAAAAAGTGGGTGGATTATATCACCGCCCACACCACGACAAAAGATCTCTGGACTGGCGGTACGCATTACGGCGACTGGCTGGGGCTGGACGCGCCGTCGGGCAGTTATAAGGGCTCAAGTCGAGAGGATCTGATCGCCTCCGCGTTCTACGCGCATTCCACCGCGCTCGTTGTAAAGGCGGGGCGTGTACTCGGTCAGGACATCTCCGCATACGAGGCGCTGTACGAACGCATCGTCCGTGCGTTCCGGCAGGCATATCCGGTCTATCAAACGCAGACGGAATGCACGCTCGCCATTTATTTTGCGCTTGCCGAGGACACGCAGAAGACGGCAGATCAGCTGGCGCAGATGATCCGAGACTGCGGCACAAAGCTCCAGACCGGCTTTGTCGGGACGCCGTATCTGCTGCACGCGCTGTCCGCGCACGGCTATACGGAGTTGGCCTACGATCTGCTTCTGCGCCGCGAATACCCGTCCTGGCTCTATCCGGTCACAAAGGGAGCTACCACGATCTGGGAGCACTGGGACGGCCAGATGGAAAACGGGGATTTCTGGAGCAGCGACATGAATTCCTTCAACCACTATGCCTACGGCGCAGTCGCCGACTGGGTCTACACCGTGGCGGCAGGCATCCAGACCATTGAGGAAAAGCCCGGCTACGTAGCCGTCCGCATCGCGCCGCAGCCGGACAAGCGGCTGGACTGGCTGGAAGCATCGGTCGAAACGCGGCACGGCCTTGTCCGCTCCCGCTGGGAAAAGCAAGAGAATCTGTGGCGCTATGAGATCGAAACTCCGGTCGAGGCAGAGATCATGATCGACGGCAGAAAAAAGATCTGCCGCCCCGGCCGCTATATTTTCTTCAGTGAGCTCGGCTGATATAAGAAAAGAGCGCCCTGCGGGGCGCTCTTTTGCAGTAAAGCGGGCTGCATATCATTCAGTTTTTTTATCTCTGCACCCGTCCCGTGCCGTCGCCGCCCATGAGCTTGGTCACGTCGGAGAGGGAAACGCGGTTGAAATCGCCGATGACGCTGTGCTTCAGACAGCTTGCCGCGACTGCGAATTCCAGCGCAGCCTGCTTGTCCTCGTAATGGTTCAGGCCATAGATCAGGCCGCCCGCAAAGCTGTCGCCGCCGCCCACGCGGTCGATGATATCGCGGATCTCGTATTTCTTAGAGACGTAGAAGCTCTTGCCGTCGTTCAGGCAAGCCGCCCAGCCATTCCAGTCGGCGCTGTGGCTCTCGCGCAGCGTGATGGCGATACACTGCATGTTCGGATAGGCTTCCAAGACCTTATTGCCGAGGGTGCGGTATTTCTCGCGGTCAAGCTCGCCGGATTCGACGTTCACGTCAACGGTAATTTCGAGTGACTTCTGCACGTCTTCCTCGTTGGCAATCGCCACATCAACGTACTTGGCAAGTTCCCGCATGACCGCACTGGCCTTTTTGCCGTATTTCCAGAGATTTTTACGGTAATTCAGGTCGCAAGAGACGGTGATGCCGCGCTGTTTTGCTTTCTTGACGGATTCCAAGCTCAGTTCCATTGCAGATTCCGAGATTGCGGGTGTGATTCCCGTGATGTGAAACCAGTCCACGCCCTCAAACGCCTTGCCCCAGTCGATATCGCCGGGCTTTGCAATGGCAATCGACGAATACGCCCGGTCATAAACGACCTTGCTCGGAAGCTGGTTCGCGCCTGTTTCGAGATAATAAATGCCCATGCGTCCGTCTCCACGGACGATTTTTTTCGTGTCCACGCCGAAGTAGCGCAGCTCGCGGATGCAGGCGTCGGCAATGTCGTTCTGCGGCAGGACGGACAGGAATTCCGCGTCCATGCCGTAGTTTGCAAGGCTGACGGCTACGTTTGCCTCACCGCCGCCGAACGTCGCTTCCAGCATTGGGGACTGGAAGAAGCGCTCGTGACCGGGTGCTTTCAGGCGGAGCATGATCTCACCAAAGGTTAATACTTTCATCCGCGCACCTCCTTGACGATCTGCGAAGCTTCTCGGCAGAGTGCCGTCACTGCGTCAAAATTACCTGCGGCAATCTCTTTTTTCGGGCACAGCCAGCTTCCGCCGACGACGTGAACAAACGGTGCTTCCAGATATTCTTTCAGGTTCTTTGCGTCCACACCGCCGGTCGGGATGAATTTTACGCCGCCGAATGGCGCGGAAAGCGACTTCATCGCCTTCAGGCCGCCATAAACGCCAGCCGGGAAGAATTTGACCACGTTCAGGCCGAGCTTCATCGCGGCCATAATTTCCGTCGGAGTCACGCAGCCGGGGGTGATGGGAACATTCCGCTCCACGCACCAGCTGACTACCTCCGGGTCAAGGCCCGGAGAGACGATAAACTGCGCGCCGCATTCCAGTGCCTGTTTGCACTGGTCAAGCGTCACGACTGTGCCCGCGCCAACCAGCATCTCCGGGCAGTTTTCACTGACTGCCTTGATGGAGTCCGCCGCTGCTGCGGTGCGGAACGTGATTTCCATCACGCTCACACCACCAGCCAACAGCGCATTTGCGGTCGGGACTGCGTCCTTTGCGTCGTCCAGCACCACGACCGGCACGATGCCGGTCCGGCGCATTCTATCTGCTGTATTCATTTTCGTGCTCAGTCCTGTTTTACCTTGAAAATGGCCTCGATCTCAACCGGAATATTGCCCGGCAGGACATTCAGACCGATCGCCGATCTGGCCGGCGCATCGATATGGTCGCCATAGAGCGCAACAAGCAGATTGCTTGCGCCGTTGGCCACCTGCGGCTGCGAATAGAAATCGTTCTCGCTTGCCACAAACACGAGGAGCTTGACCATATCGGTAACACGGTTCAGATCGCCGATCTTCTTTTCCAGCACAGCCAGAACATTCAGCATGCAGCTTTCCGCCAGCTTCTGTCCCTGCGCTACGTCAAATTCCTTCCCGAGCTTGCCGGAAATTGTCTCGCCCGCCATGCAGGGGCCGCAGCCGGAAATATAGGCATAGCCATCCTCCGTCAGCTTGCACGGCGTATACACGCCGCCCTTTGCCGGAGCCTCCGGCAGCGTCAGTCCCAGTTCCTTCAGCTTCTGATAAACATCCATTGTGTATTCTCCTTTCTTCAATCAGCAATAGCTTCCTCTGGCTTCAATCGGGATCATGCGCTCTATGCGTCCGTTCCGGATGCCGTAGAGCTTGTCCGTCAGATTGGGCAGTACACAGGCGTGGTTCGGAATGATGGCGATCTTATCGCCCACTTCCAGTCCAAGCGGCTGCTCGCTTACCAAAAAGCCGTGTTCTTCATTCAGCTTTTCAATTTGGATATCCGGTCTGCCGACCACATAGCCGTAGCCGCTGCGGAACGCACAGGTATCGGTCGTCAGTGTTTTGCTGCCCGCGTCAATGATCGCGTGGTGTTCATCCACCCTGCATACGACCGTACTGACCGCGCGGAGCGCGCACTGCTGCTCTGCCGCGAAGCCGGTCACGATCGTCAATACATCGTTGAAAATATAGTTTCCGCAGCGCACCTCCGTGATGCCCTCCAGATATTCGCAGCATCGGGACGAATAAGAGTTTCCGCCGCTGAGGATGTGCATCGTGAATCCATTCTGGCGCAAAAGCTCTGCCGTTCCGGTCAGCTCGTCGTGCTCGCGGCGCGTCTCCGCTTCAAATCCGGCGCGCGTTTTCTGCGCGTAGATCAGGCCGCCGTAGTACATCAGACCGCAGATCTCCAGTCCCGGCAGCGCCTCGATCTTCTTTGCGAATGCCAGCGTGGGCGCATACGGCGCAATGCCGCCGCGATGCAGACCTCCGTCCACTTCGATGAGCACAGGAACTTTCTTTCCGATCCGCACGCCAAGCGCAGACAGCTGCGCCGCACCGGTCTCGCTGTTGACAATGGTATGGATCCTGGCACGCTGCATCAGCTTTCCAATGCGTTCCATCTTATCCTCGCCAATCAGCGGATAGGCGATCAGAATATCGTGGATCCCGTAATCCGCCATCACCTCCGCCTCCGAAAGCCGCGCGCAGGTGATGCCCTGTGCGCCAAGCTCCAGCTGCTGCATGGCAAAATACACGCTCTTGTGCGGCTTGATATGCGGACGGACCGCAATTCCATGCGCCTTCGTCAGCGTCTGCATCTGCTTCAGATTTTCCGTTACCTGGTCAAGCTCCACCACGACCGCAGGTGTTGGAATATTGTCATACATGCTTCACACGCCTCCCTCGTCAAATAGCTCTGTAAAGATTCGAATATACAGCTCTGCCGCCTCATGCAGCTGGCTGCATGTGACAAACTCATCGATCTGGTGCGCCTGCTCAATGCTCCCTGGCCCAAGGATCACCGCCGGAGCGCCAAGCGCCGCCTGCAGCATTCCCATCTCGCACGATGCGCCGAAGGCCTCCGGCGTGTCGTTCAGCTTCTGCTCCCGCAGCAGTGCGGCCGCAGCGGTCAGCTCTGGCAGCTCCGGCCGGCTCAGTCCCGGCGGGCAGCTGGTCGTGACGGTCAGTTTTGTCCTGCAGCCGGTTTCGCGCGCAGTCTCATCAAGGATCTTCTGCATCTGCGCAGTACAGCTTTCCGGCGTTTCGCCCGCGATCAGCCGTCTGTCCACGCGGATCTGCGCATAATCCGGGATCACATTCACCTTTTTGCCGCCGGAGATCTGCGTGGTGAAAATCGACGGCGAACCAAGATATTCCTGCGTCCGCTGCGAAAGCGCTTGCTCTAAGCGGCGGATCTTTTCCGCCGCGCAAAGCGCGCCGTCAATTGCATTGACGCCGAGCGCAGCCTGACCGACATGCGCGCTTTTCCCGAAGAACTCCGCCGTAAAGGCCATGACGCCGCGGTGCCCGACAGCCAGCCGCAGATTCGTCGGCTCGCCAACCAGAATAAAGTCCGCAGGCGCTGCGGTCTTCAGATACGTCCGCAGGCCAAGATTCGTGTTCTCCTCGTCCACATCATAGACGAGCCGGAAATTGGCAGACGGCACGATCTGATTGGCCGCAAGATACTCTGCCGCACACATGGAGCAGGCGATGCCGCCCTTCATGTCGCAGGTCCCGCGTCCATACAGCTTCCCGTCCGCTTTCTGCGCGGAAAGCGGCGGAAAATGCCAGAGCGACTCGTCGCCCAGCGGGACTGTATCGATGTGCCCGCTGAACAGGATCGTTCGATCCGAACGCCTGCCGGGCAGCTCCGCAATGACGTTGTATCTGCCGGGCGCACATTCCTGCTTTTCCGCCTGGATGCCGGCCGTCTCGAAAAACTGCAGGATCCAGTCGGCGACCGCGCCCTCATGGCCCTGCATGGAGTCGCTTTCCAGTCTTACAAGCGCCGCCGTCACCTGTTCGGCACGCTGATGCAGCGCCGTTCGGATCTCCTCCTGCATGTTCATCTTGCCCGATAGCCCTTTCTGTCCCATTCGCCCTTTGCCCACTGCGCAACGCGCGCAGGGTCGCCTTCCCAGATGCGCTGGCTTCCCCAGCTATTCGTTGCGGGACGCGCAGCGCATTCGATCGCAAGCACCGGGAAAAGCGCTTCCTGACGGATGCTTTCGGGAAGGGAGATCAGCAGATCGTCGCCGGATTTCTGAAATGCCAGTGCTTCGCCGGTCGACAGCAGCCGGACGCCTTTTACCTCGCTTGTGAGGTCGGCCAGCCGGAACGTCGCCGCGCCGTCATAAAAGCGCAGAATCACATACAGGGTATTGCCCCGTATCGTCTGATAGCCATAGGATGTCGCTTCCGTCAGATTGCCGCCATCGTTTCCATAGACCGCCTCGCCGTTTGCCTTCAGCCACGCGCCGACCTCCTGTACGCGCGCGCAGAATTCCTCCGGCAGCGTACCGTCCGCCTTGGGGCCGACATTCAAAAGCAGATTGCCGCCCGCGCTGACGCAGGTACACAGGCTGTCCAGATATTCCGTGCTGCTCCTCCAGTGCTCGCCGCGGTGATAGCCCCACCAGCGCCATGTGCTGACCTGATTGGACTCCCAGAGACGGTTTTCCGGCGTGACCAGGCGCTCCGGCGTACCGAAATCGCCCTCCTCATTGCCGCCGCCGTGGGCAAGCAGCTGCTTCGGATCGGTCACAAAGCCCAGACGGTTGTTGATCAGGATCCCTGGCTGCCATTCGCGCATTTTTTTCACCAGCTCATGGCTGCCAAGATCCTCCGCGCAGCGCGGCCACACGCCGTCAAAGAAGAAATAATCGATCTTCCCGTAATGGGTACAAAGCTCCTCCACCTGCGTGTGGATATACTGCTTCATCGATGCCCAGCCGTCCGGATCCTTTTCCGGCCCGTTATAATACGCCGGTACGCGCCAGTCGCACCACGAATAGTACAGTCCGACACGCAGACCCGCACGGCGCATTGCCGCGCAGAATTCTGCCACAAAATCACGCTTTGGCGCCTGCTGTGCAGCGGAATAATCGGTCGTCGCCGTGTTCCACAGGCAGTAGCCGTCATGGTGGCGCGTCGTCAGGCAGGCATAGCGGAAGCCCGCCTTCTGAAACAGCGCCGCCCATTCCTCCGCGTCAAAATGTTCCGGGTTCCATTCGCAGGCTATTTCAGCGTATTTCGCATGATCTAGGTGCTCCCGGAACAGGACCTGCTCGCCGCGCCCGATGACGCTGTAGGGCCCCCAGTGAATAAAGACACCGTATCGGCTTTGCGGGAACCACTTTTGATCCTCCCGAATCTCGTAGCGATAGTCCTTTGAGGTCAGGATATCTCCATCCATATTGAATCCTCCACTTATCCTTTCACAGAGCCTGCCGCAAGACCTGCTTCGATCTGCTTCTGGAACGCGATATAAATCGCAATGATCGGAAGCACCGACACGCAGATCGCGGCAAAGGTTCCGCCGTAGTTGATATCATATTCTGATTTGAACGCCATCAGCGCGACCGACATGGTCGCCATTTTTTTGTCGCTGATGAGCAGCATAGAAAAAATCAGGTCGTTGTAGAGGCGAAGGAACGTCATGATCACGACTGTGGAAATGACCGGCTTCATCAGCGGAAGCAGGATCTGGAACAGCAGCCGGAAATGTCCGCAGCCGTCCATCAGCGCCGCCTCATCCAGTTCCCGGCTGATCCCCTTCATATAGCCGTTGATCAGAAATACCGCAAGTGAAACATTCGTCGCCGCGTAAACGCCGACGATGCCTGCCAGCGTATCGCGCAGATTCAGCTGGTTGATGATCGACGCCAGCGGGACAAGCATCGCGTGGACCGGGAGCGCCATGCCGGCGATGAAGAACAGGAACACCAGCCGGTAGCCCGGCACCCGAACGCGATAGGCATAGGAGACCAGAAGCGCCATCAGGATGATCAGCGCGATGGACAGCACGGAATATAAAAGCGAGTTTGCCATGCCGCGCAGCAGCGATGTGCCGCCAAGCGCATAGCGGTAGTTTTCCAGATCAAGCGCCTCCGGCAGTGCGAACGGCGCAGCGTAGATCGTCGTATTGTTCTTAAAAGAACTGAGCAGGGAGAACAGCAGCGGGAACAGCGATACAAACACATAGAAGATCGCGAAGGCCGCCGCAAGCAGATGAAGTCCTCTCTTTTTTGCAAGATCCCGATTCATGCTCTGCTCCTTTCTCGCAGGCGGAGCCGCCTGCCGCCATTCGTATCGTCGCGCTCGTCAAGGAAATAGTTGAGCGCGAAGGTGATCAGCAGCGACAAAAAGATGATAAACACGCCGATAGACGACGCATAGCCGAAGCGGCTGGACAAAAACGCCTGATCGTACATCAGCGTTGCCGGGACATCGGTCGCCGTGCCGGGGCCGCCGTCAGTCATAACGTAGATGATGTCAAATACCTTGATGGAGCCTGCGATCGCGCTGGTCAGGAAGACCTTGAACGTCTCCTTCATGTTCGGAATGATAATATGTACCACGCGCTCCAGCGCCCCCGCTCCGTCTACGACGGATGCCTCGATGATGTCCTTCGGCACGTTCGTCATGCCGGTCACAAACAGGAGCATATTGCTGCCGATATACATCCACGCGTTGACCAGCGCCACCACCCAGATCGCGCTGGACGTATTGCCAAGCCAGTCGTGCGGCTGGACGCCGAACACCGCCAGAAACGAGTTGATCGCGCCGCCGTTATACGCCAGCATGAACATCCACATCATGCCGGTCGCCGTCATGGGCAGAAGCGTCGGAATGTAATAGGCCGTACGCAAAAAGCCGTTGATCTTCGTCTTGTGCGAAACCAGCAGCGCCAGCAGGAACGAGATCGGGAAAATCACGCCAAGGCTGACGATCATAAACACGACCGAGTTCCACAGCGAGTGCCAGAACACCTTCTGCGAAAACAGCACTTTGAAGTTGTTCAGCCCGACAAAGGTTTTCTTTACTGTGGCAATGCCGTTCCATTTCATCAGCGAAAGATAGCCTGTATAGACAATCGGATAGATGAAAAACAGCCCGTATATCAAAACCGGAACCAGCAGCAGCGCGATGCCGAGACCTATTTTTTGTTTTCTTTGTTTTTTCATGATCTTAAAAAAGAAAGGTGGCACAAATTACAGTGCAATCTGGCCACCTTTCAGCGCAAGTTCTGTTATCGTTCTGCGCCCGGCTTATTCGCCAAGCAGCTTTGCCTCCATAATGGTTGCGATCGTGGTATCCACCGACTCGCCCGCCCACATGGCCTGGATCGCCGTACGGGTGGTATTCTCAAGGCCGGAAACGGTGTCATATTCGGCAGGCTCGGTGATCATACCGGAGGCGCTGGCCAGATTCGTCTTGAGGTCGTTGGTCACGGAGGGCTGATCCGCCAGATCGGGCAGGTCATTCAGCACGCAGACGAACGCGCCGAAGGACAGCTCGTTGCGCTCCTGCATATACTGCATCTGCGTCACATACTTCAGCAGCTCTACGGCAGCCGCCTTTTCTGCATCGGTTGCGGAGGCGGAGATGCTGAACGCATCACTGGAGCCGCCGTGCCACATATCCTTGTACTGCGGATAGCTCTCATAATACGGGAAGTTCATTTCCACAACGCCGGAGTTGTCTTCCATCTCGTTGACAACGCGGCTGATAAACGAAGCGTTTCTGTAGATCATCGGGGACTGGCCGGTCAGGAACAGCTGGACCTCGCCTTCGCCGTCAAGCGTCGTGATGCTGTCGCCAAGGTAGCCCTTGTCTGCCCAGTCCTTCATCGTGGTCAGGACATCGCGGACCTCGTCGCAGTCATAGGAGACTTCGCCGCTGGCAAGCTTCTTGACCAGATCCTCGCCGGTTCTCTTTGCCATCAGGAGCGAGAACAGGTGGCCGCCGCGGAACGTGCTCTTGTCGCCGACCGGGAGCGGAGTCACGCCCGCCGCCATGAACGCCTCGCAGGCTGCTTCCAGTTCTTCGATCGTGGTGGGGATCTCTACGCCATACTCCTCAAAGAGCTTGGTGTTAATGAACATCGAGTCAACATAGGCCGCATACGGAATGCCGTAAACGCCGTCCGTGCCCTCAAACGTCAGCATGCTGAACATGGTGGAATTGAACGTACCCTTCCAGGCGCTGTCCGCATCCAGATACGGCGTCAGGTCGGCGACCAGACCGCTGTCCACATAGCTCTTGAGGTTGCCGCCGCCATAGGTCATAAAGATCGTGGGGATATCGGCAGTCGCCATGCAGGTCTTAAAGAGGTTATTGAACTGCGTCTCGTCGGTGACGGACATATCGTTGATCGTGATCTCGGGATGCTCGGCTGCAAACGCAGCGACCGCCTCGCGGAACACGCGCGCATTGACGTCGGTGTCGTCGCCGTACCGCGTCAGGATGCTCAGCTCAACCGGCTCTGCTGCACTCTCGTCGGCAGGCTGCGCAGCCGCTTCTTCAGTCTTTTCCGTGCCGGCCGGTGCAGTCGTTTCTGCCGGTTCGGTCGTTTCTGCCGGTTTTGCTGCGCAGGCGGCAAGCGTAAATGCCATCGCCAGGATCAGCATGACAGACAGGATCTTACACAAGATTGATTTTTTCATGGTTTCCTCCTCTTACGTAACCGGCGATTCGATCGCCGGTGGTTACTTACACTGTCGTGTTTGTTTTTGAGATCCAAAGCTGCCGGCTGCTTTGAATTGGATGGTCTTATCTTAACGGCCGGGCCGCCGTTTGGGAATGCACTTTTCTACGGTACCCTGCACTTTTCTCTGCAATTTTCTCTTTTTAATAAATATACACAATTTTCAAGTTGCATTTTTGGTTAAAATGTGCTAAGATTTTGCCAAAACCATCAATCTTCCTATCATCCTTCCCGCTATCGGAGACAACATATGTACGCAAAACATTCCATCAAGCAAAAAATATCCGTCGGTATGCTGCTGATCTCAGTCGCTATGATCCTGGCGTTCATGATCGTCGCCATCTCCTATTCCTATCAGGTCCTGCTGCAATCAGCCGCATCTACCGCCATCAAGGAACTGGACTTTGCAAAAAACAACATTGATAATCTGCTGTCGATCATTGAAAACTACGCCGTGATCCTGGCGACGGACGAGACGATCCAAAGCCGGCTTTCCGTCAGCGAGCCGGACGCACAGACGCTTTCGATCAATGCCATTGCGCTGCGCAACCAGATCAACAATATTATCGGCACCTTTCCGCGTGTCAATGCTGTACTGCTGAGCGACCGCTTTGGAAACGTCTTTGACTCCGGCGTCACCATTCTTCATCCGGAGGAGATCTATCCCGCCATGCAGCAGACGCAGGGCTGGCAGGCCACCGCTCCCGCGCCCTACCGCATCTCCGTTCCCGGCTCTTATGTGCAGCCGAACGCGATCTCCTTCACGCAGCAGATCAACAACTATCGGACGGGTGCGTTCTGCGGCTATCTGACCATCTACATCGACGAAACGTATCTGCGCAGCGCATACAGCGCAAATCAGGACAGCGATCAGGAGATCTTCCTGCAGTCCTATGACGACCGGATCATCAGCGGTCACTGCACGCTCTATGAAGCCAGCCGCTGGCAGTCCTCCGGCTTTTCCGGCAGCAGCGGCTTTCAGCATTATAAGGATACTTATATCAGCTATGTCGATTACCCGCCGCTGGGCTGCTTCTTTGTCTATCAGGTACAGCGGGCAAAAATCGAGTCTGCCATCCGGCAGATGGAGCTGTTTATGATCATGATCGGCGTGTGTCTGATCGTGATCACGGTGCTTTTATCCAGATCCATTTCCGCAAAGCTCACACGCAATATCTCTGCGCTGGCCTCTGCCATGACGCAGATCCATGACGGAAACTGGGATGTGCATCTCTCGGTCCGGTCTGACGATGAGGTGGGCGTTCTTTCCGAGAAATTTGACAGCATGATCTCCGCCATTCGCTCTACGACAGACCGGCTTGTCAGTGAGCAGCGTCAGAAGCGGAAAATGCAGCTTGAACTGCTGAACCAGCAGATCAACCCGCATTTCCTGTATAATACACTGGACAATATCAGCGCGCTGATCGAGCTTGATTACCGGAAGGAGGCCGCAAATCTGGTCAACAACTTTGCCGACTTCTATCGCGGCGTTTTGAGCAAGGGCAGTCTGATCATCTCGCTGCGGCAGGAGCTGCAGATCGCGGAAAGCTATCTGAACATCATGCAGACTCGCTTTCATAACGCGTTCACCTATTCCATCCAGGTTCCCGATGCGCTGATGGACAATACGGTCCTGCGTCTGACGCTGCAGCCGATCCTGGAAAATTCGATCACGCACGGCTTTGAGACCCGGACGGGCGACGGTATCATCGAAATCACAGCAAAGCAGTCCGCAGACAACGTTCTTCTGATCGTCACGGACAACGGCTGCGGAATGTCGCCGGAGCAGGTCGCACAGCTTTTCCGCGACCCTGTACAGCCCGCGCACGGCGGCTACGCCATGAAGAATATCTATGACCGCATCCGGCTTTACTATGGCGCCGACTACGGACTTGCCGTGCAGAGCAGTCCCGGCTGCGGCACAAAGGTCGTATTCTGCATTCCGCACAAGAATTGGAGGGAGAAATAGCAATGGGCCAGGCATACACGCTTCTGATCGCCGACGATGAATTTTTCATTCTGGAACGGCTCAAGCGCCTGCTTGCGCAGGAGCAAACCGATTTCACCCTGCTTGCCGCCTGCGCAAACGGCAGGGACGCCATGGAAAAAATCGAGACGCTGCAGCCGGATCTTGCAATTCTGGATATCAAGATGCCGTTTCTCACCGGGCTTGAGATCGCCGAACAGATCAAATCGCGCGGCCTGCCGACGCGCGTCATTCTGCTGACCAGCTTTGACCTGTTTGATTTCGCGCAACAGGCTGTCAGCTACCGCGTTCTTTCCTATCTCCTTAAGCCGATCAAGGCAGACGATCTTCTGCACGTGCTGCGCGATGCCCACGCGGAAATCGCCGCGCAGCACGAAGAAAAAGAAAAGCTGCAGAGCTATGCCGCGCACGCCCAGGAGCAGGAGCTGTATCTCTTTCTCTCCGGCAGCCCGCTGCCGCCCGACCTGCGCCAGACGCTTCCCCTGCTTTCCGCCGCGCCTGTCTTCCGGCTGCTGCTTTTGAAGCTGACTGCCGCCGATATGCTTCCGGACAGCACCGCTGTTGTCCGGGAAGCGCTTGACGCGATCCTGCCATCCGGCAGCTTTCTCTGCGCCTCCATGTCGGAAAGCGCAGTCGCATGCGTGCTGGGCGATGAGGCCTGCCGCAGCGTCAAAGATCTTTCCGCACAGCTGCAGACCACTGTCCGCCGCCGTACAGGCGGGAGCTGTTCGCTCGTATTTGCCCGCGCAGCTGACGCAGATGGCCTTCCCGCGCTCTGCCGGCAGGCGCTGACGCAGCTTTCCCACACACTGTTTTATGGCGCGAACGTGATCGCCGCGGCCGACCGCCCCATCCCGGAGGCCAAGCCGTATTCCTTTGAGCTTCAACGTCTGCTCTCGCCCTATTTTCAGCAAAACGATGCGGCAGCCGCGGAGCAGGCGCTGCGCAGCTGCTTTCAGACGCTGCGCGAGCACGCGTCGATTCAAAATCTGGAGCTTTTGATCTCGGAGCTTTTCCGCATCTGCAGTCTGGCTGCCGGCAAGCCGGATGAGCTGATGCAGCGCGGCTTGTCCTACCGAACGCAGCTTCTTTTGGAAAACAGCAGCTGTCTTGCGGATATTGAGGATTGGTGCGTACAGTATCTGCGCAGTCATCTTGATTGCTCCTCCGTCTCCCCCGAGGGGGAACTCACCGGACGCATCCGCAGGCTGATCCAAAGCAGCTATGCCGATCCAACGCTGAATCTGCCGTATATCGCCGAAACGCTTGGCTACACGCCAAACTATATCAGCACCGTATTCAAAAAGGAGACCGGTATTTCCGTCGTGCAGTACATCACCGAGCAGCGGATGCTGGCGGCAAAGCAGCTGCTCTCCGTACAGAAGCTGAGCGTCAACGTTGTGTGCGAAAAAGTCGGCTATACGAATCCGTTTTACTTCAGCCGGCGCTTCAAGGCGTACTTTGGCTATGCTCCGTCCAATTCCGTCCATCCATAGCCGCCGTGCGCAGCGCAGTATCCGACTGTCTGAAGCATTGTTTTCAGGTCAAAAAAAACGGACGCCCTGCCTTTTATAAAATGGACAAAAGGCAGGGCGTCCTGATTTTTAGACTCCATGCTTGAACCCATCTTGTTTGCGTTATCGGACATGTCGGTCAGCGCCAGGTTTGCTTTTTCTGCCGCAGCGCTGGTGTCACCGTCTAAGGATTGCAGCAGGGACGCGGAAAAGCTCGTTACTGTCTCCATATATTCATTTGCCGACAGTCCAGCGGTTTTATACGCGTTGTTCGCGTACTCCATAACCTCGTCTTGGCTGTCCTTGAAAAGCGTTTCCACGCCGCCGACGAGCTGCTCATAGTCGGCATATGCTTGAACCGCCTTTGTTCCGAGCGCCCCGACTGCCGTAGCTGCTGCTGTCACGCCGACCACTGCAGCCTTTCCGGCAGCAGCAAGCCCGTTTTTGATTTTTTCGCCGAGGCCGGACGTTTTCTTTCCGGTTTCGTCAATGCCCTTGTCAGCTTCAGACGTGTCCGCGCCGATTTTTACAAAAAGTTCAAACAGATTCATTTGTAGACCGATTCACCACCAATCCGCACCGACGCACTATGTCGGCGGTAATTTCCTCGCAGGTTCGGTTGTCCTGCGGCTTCGGGTCTATATAGATCGGAATATTTCGTCTGCACGAAGCTGCCGCCCGCGAATTTTGCTGTGTTTTCCGTCATTGTGCGCAAACACTCCGCCGTATAAATACGGAAGGCTGATTCTTCCTGCTGCCGCTTTACCAAAATCGGCAAAAGGCGAATCAGCCCTCCCGCGCTTATCTTTGGAGCTGCCAGAAGCGCAAGCGTTATGCTTTCGCCTCCGACGCGCACGATTTGAAAAAATTCAGCATATCCTTGTCCTTGACGATCTCCTGAATCTGCCGCATGGTTTTTAGGACGCTCTGCTTTTTGACCGCCTCAACAGTCGTTTCGTTGACCGCAGCCAGAATACCAAGCGTATCTTCCCGGTGCTTTTTCAGAATCAGGGGAATCCATTGACCGATCTTCTGCGCACCGATCGCGTACCGTTCTCCCGCCGTCTGCGGCTTCTCCGCGTCGATCTGTGCTTTCAGACTCTCCCGCAGCTCATCGTCCGTCAGAATATTGAGCGCGTACACGCTGACCTCGCAAAGAACATCAGCTGCCCTATCCGTGCTAAGTTCCGAAAATTTCAAACTTCACTTGTAAACGCGCATATTAAGGTAATTTGGAGAATTTTCAGGTTAATTCATAGGTATTATTCTGTAATCGCAAGTTTGTGACAGCAACTGCTGCCCCGAAGCCTTTTTGCGCTTCGCCGCCGCAATATCTCTGGGGTCTTTTTCGGGCTTCGAGAGGTTGATCGAAATTTCGAGTTCGCCGTATTTCGTGTTGGAAACCCAGTGCTCGTCTTTCGCAATGCGGTCGCGGCGGATATAGTTGCAGTCCTGACTCAGCTTATAGAAATAGTCGGTCGCCTTTTTCGGACTTTCCACATACAGCGACCAGAACTTCCGCACGACCTCAGAGGGCCGCGGCGTCACGCAGCCCATGAGCTTTGTGTCGAACAGATCGCGCTCTGCAATTGTATCGTGGATCTGCCCCTGTTCCGCCGCGTAGTCACAGAGAATGTTCAGACATTCCGAAAAATCATAGTGTTCTTTCTGCTTTTCATAGCTTTCCAGTTTCAACTCGGTTAAAAGCGAATTTCTCGCAAACGTCTCGTCCTGCGGGTGCAGGAGTTCACAGTTTTTCACGTAATCGAGCAGCGAATCGAGTGCCGCCCACACTTTTTCAGTCATCATAGCCATGCGGATGCTCCTTGTGCCAGCTCCAGTCCGAGGCGATAATGGTTTCAATATCGTTGTACTTCGGCTTCCAGCCAAGGACTTGTACCGGCTCCGGCTATGCCTGCCATCTTCGCCGTTGGTTTTGTACAGAGATGGAATTTCACCATCTAATTCGATTGAACAGTTCTTCACATTTCTGCGCGGCAAGTTTCAAAGTGTTTGCAAGGCACTCCTTGTGTTGCAACGTGTCGCACCGCCTTTGGTATCCAACGCCAGGAAGCTCATACCACAAGCGCAGGCAAATTCAATATTGGGATATAGGAAGAACGCCGTCTTGCCGACACCGGATGCGCCGATCATGAGGCAATGCACATCGTCACGGTCGACCAGCGCATCGAGCTGCTTGCCGCGCTGCGTGCTGCCGAGAATCAGTCCCTGCACCTCCGGCAAATTCTTTCCTGCGCGCCATGAAGCAACATCAAACGGCACGCTGGCATACGATTTTTTGATCTCCTGCGTGGTCTCCCAGCGCGCGGTTCCGTGCTGTCCGTCGCCCACAGTTTTGGATTTGATGCCGTTGAGCGAGTAATTGCTTGTGAGAACAGACAGCAGAACGATGAACAGCACGATCACCACACCGACCGCAATCAGCGGCGTTACAGACTCAGGCATGGGGCTAAATCCTCCTTCTGGTCGTGGAGAAGATCGTCGTTCCAGTCCTTGAGTTCCGGCACGAGACGTTCCGTCATGATGCCGCGTTCATGCAGAAGCTCTGACATCCGTTCGCTGGCGTTGTGTCCGGCGTCGTCATTATCAAGGCAGAGATACACCATTTTTGTATCAGGCTTCAGCATCTGCAAGACTGGAATCGGTGACGTGCCGCAGCAGGCAACATAGCTATGCTCCTGCCACTGATGCGGGTTCATGGAGATGTAGGAGAGCATATCAATGGGAGCCTCGAATACATAAAGGCTCCCATCGGTTCCGGCATGATGAAAACTGTAGCGCAGGTCGCTGGATTCGACATTCAGGCGAAAGGCTTTGCCGAAGCTGTTCGTGCTGCGCAGATGGGCGTGGCGCGGACAGCCGCCTTCGTCGGTTCCGATGAACACAGCGTTGTGATGTACTACGTCCTCGTAGAGTAATTTTCTGCGGGCAAAGTACGAAACAACATCCGCATCCAGCCCGCGCGTTTTGAGAAGATACGCAAATACGCGGTGCATATTCGCGTTCGGAACAGGCGGTGCGAAGGGCTTCAATTCGACCGCCTCCTGCTTCTTTGCCTGCGGATAAACCGGCTCCATACTCTCGCCCAGCAGCATGGACATCGCTTCAACGTAGCTTTTGCCGTAATATTTTTGTATAAAGCTGACAGCGCGGCCGCCTTCGTTTGATGCATGATCGAACCACTCGCAGCCGCGCACCGTAATGCTGTGGTCGCTGGCAAGCCGCTTTTCCCGTCCGGATTTGATGAGCTTTTCGCCTTGTCGAAGGAGGAATTCTTCGAGGTCAACGGTCGCGGCACGTTCCTTTTGCTCTGAGGTAAATTCGATAAATTTACTGATTTTTCTCACCACTTTCTGCTGTTGCAAAGAGTTTTGTTTTAGGGTATACTGTCCGTAGGAAGGGGGCGCACGGAATGCAGACGCAAGTATATTCGATCGATGAGATTCGTGAGATCGTCGCGCCGATTGCAAAGCAGCACGGCGTGGACAAGGTGTTCCTGTTCGGCTCCTACGCGCGGGGCGACGCAACGCCCGCCAGCGATGTAGACCTCTGCGTGGACGCACCCAAGCTGCGCGGCCTGTTCGCCCTTGGCGGTCTGTATGCCGATTTGGAAGACGCGCTCAAAAAGAGCATCGACGTTGTCACGACCGGTTCTCTCAAGTACAATAAAGACGAAGCCTTCCTCGAAAATCTGCGAAAGGATCGGGTGCTGCTGTATGAGCTTTCCTAACCGCGACGCGCAGATTCTGGCGCACATTTTGGAGTATTGTAATCGAGTCGAAAAGACACTTTCCCGCTTCGGTCGTAATTTTGATATCTTTCTGGAAGATCAGGATTACATGGATTCCGTCAGCATGAACCTGCTTCAGATCGGTGAGCTTGCTGGAAAGTTTTCCGATGCGTATGTGCAAGAAACCAAGCCGCAGATGGATTGGCGCGCAATCAAAAATATGCGCAATATGTTCGCGCACGATTATGGCTCGATGGACAAAGATCGCATCTGGCAGACGGCAACCGAAGATGTTCCGGCGCTCAAAGCGTACTGTGAACGCGCATTGATCGAAGACTTTTAAGCGAATATTTAGGCAGGCGGCGCTGTATGACCAGTGCCGCCTGTTTTATCGTATGACCTGTCCATAGCCCTGTGCCTGCTCATGGTCATCCTGTTTATGTCCCATCGCCAGCCGCTTTTGCATGAGCTTCTTGCGGCGCTTGGAGTCCACACGGATGCCCATTGGATTGCTGGGCGGCGCGGCATTGTCGCGGAAGATTTGTCCCATCTGGTGAAACAGGCGGACAGTTGAATTCAGAATATATTCGGGCGGAAGCTGCATATGGTGAGAATCTACAGACGAAGTATTTTCACTTGCAAGCGTCGGATTTGCAGAAGCCTGTGCAGAAGATTCTTCGAGTTGAAGCCGCAAACGCTCCGCTTCCTGAATGATGGCGTTCTTGATGGCACGGAATTCTTTCTGCTGCGAGAGTGGATTGTGTTGTCTCGGTTTGCTTTTGTAGTAGCCCTCCAACGTATCGCGCAGGTCGTTCCAGACGGCATAATACGCAGCAACCCGCGGCAGTTTTTCGAGTTCTTCCACGATAGAATCCACTTTGTCTTTCAGCGGCTTTTTGAGATAGCCATACTGCTTTTTGCCGCTAACTGTACGCAGTTCCAGCGCAAGCTCCAGCAGCTTTTTCTGAATCGACTCCGGCGGATTTTCAACAGATTCTAACTGGTCAATGATTCTGCGCATTGCTGCTCTTGCAGCTTCGGTCACATCTTTATAGGCAATATCTTTCTGAACATAGACCTCTTTCAACTCATCCGCATAGATCATGTTCGTCAAAACAGACTGCAAATGTAGCAGCTTGTCTTTGCGCAGAAATCCGTATTTCGGGTCATCCGACCAGAGCATCATGTGAATGTGCGGATGATCGCCTTCGTCATGAAACGCCGCGTACCACCGAAGCTGCAACGGCGGAATCTGCATGGCTTCCGCAAAATCCGCCTGTTTGGAACGCAGCAGCGCCCGCCAACTTGCGGCGTTGTCATAGCCAAGGCGTGCAGCATCCTCCCGCCTAAGAGAGTAAATAATTGTCCAGACGTTGCCTTCATGCTCTTTCAACTCGTCCATTGTTTTCTCCAAATCGATCGCGTCCTCGGCTCCAAACAAACCGTGTTCTCCGTGCCTTTCTGCTCTCGGACGTGTAGCAATATAGCGCATATAAATGCTGTCCGCGTTTTCATCCAAAAGCTCCACGCCGTCGCGCGTAGCGATATAATTCATGTAGCGACCGGCGCATTTGGGATTCAGGAAACTTGCTTTTTGAATCAGCTTTGACATTCTCACACGCCTCTTTCACTCAACAGCGCATCTTCAAAATCAATTCTCCCGTTCGTTCTTTTGACTTCATCCATGCTGAGTCCGCGCATTTTCTGATAACTTCGTGCGTCAATGTCCGTGTCCGAAGCGAGAATATGATTGTTGACGTTTTGCTCAACAGCCAGCTTGAAAAGCTGCCGCCCAATGCGTTCTGCGAACCGATCCAGCGTTCCAGATAGGATCTGCTGCAAGACTTTCGGGAGATAGCGGTCAGCTTTTTCCGCGTGTAAAAATCCAGAATAAAACCAGATCGCTTTTTCAATGTACTCGCTGCGGCTCTGGCATTGATCGTCCGCATAACAGTCATCAACGAGCTGCTTACACTCCGGCGTGATCCAGAGTGCAAATTTTTCTTTTCCTTTTACCATTTTTCTGTATTCACCTCGTGTTTTTCGTTGGAACCCCTCTGTTTCCCTTGAAACGGCGGGCTTTTTTCATTTCGCAACGCCCTCCGGCTGTTTTTCGCTGTGTTTGGAACGCCCTCGTAAATCCCCGAAACTGCCCGCACCGCGGGCAGATGTGACCGCCGCGGGGCGCGCACGCCCCCGCGGCTTTGTCCTGCTTCGCCGCTTGCGGCTTCTCCCTCTGCCGAAATCCGCCCGGAGGCATTCTTCTTCTGCGCTTGGCATTCCCGCAACGCTCCCGCGCAGCGGCACAACGTCCGGTTTTCTGCTGCTGGATGGGTACGCGCTCGGCTGGGCTGCGAAAGCTGCACAAACCGTCGACACGGGCGCGACAGCGTGGTAACTGTGTTTTGGCTGTGCGCTTAACCTGTGTTTTGAATAAAATCGGCATATTTTCGTCTCGCCGCGTCCTCGTCCAGCTTCTGCATCTGCCGGTCATAGTCCTGCTGGAGCGCCGCTTGAATCGGTCGGATTGTGGACAGCAGGTTGCCATTGCGTTTGCAGCCATCCTTCGTCGTAACCATCGTCGGCTCTGTGACGAGCAGGTCGTGTTCTTCGAGTGAGCGGATATGTTTGCAAATCGTGTTCGGACTCAACCCAACTGCTTCGCCGATCTTCCGGTAACTTGGCCAGCATTGGAACGTCTGTCGATTCTCGCAGAACAGCAGATATCCGTCGGGCAACAGAATAGACGGTACGCTGCGCAGCTTCTTCAGAGGTGCTTTTTTCCGTAATCTTTGATCTTTGATTGCTGCGGCGCAATGAAAAATGCTGGAGTCTCTGTCCGTATGAAAGTTTTGATGTCACATCAGAGATGCAGGAACAGTGCCGGCGTGTGCTGGACGGTGAACTTACCACAACCGATGCACTAATACAGCTCCCAAGTGAATGTGAACGCCAGAGCCTCTGTAACGCCGTGGCTTCCACCTGCATAGAGGGTGTTGAAGTGGCAAAGCAGATGGTAAAAGACTGCGTCCGGCTGATGCGCGGCAAGGTGTCAGTTGGGATATTGTTGAAAATCTGTTGAAAAGGCCACTATTAACTAACTCACCGAACAAGTAACCGAAATCGCTTCCATGGTATAGTGTGTTTGCTTGACATGTCCGCCATATTGCGCTATAATTTTCAGAGTAGCCCACTCTGAAAGGAAACATCACATGAGAAATAGAGCCGATTTTGAAAATGACCCTCTCATTATAAATGCTATTCAACGCGGTCTTATCGAGATTCATGGGGACCGAATTATATATAACATTCACCAAAAGAAATCTTACAATTGGTCTGATCCGGAAGAATGGGTAAGGGCACGAACTGTTGCATTTTTGGTATTAGAAAAATCATATACACCACGTAGCATCCGTACTGAAGTCATTGTTCCGAGAAGAACCCCGGAAGACCTTGCGGATGTGGTCGTTTATAAGGATGAACGCTGTCAAGAGCCGTATCTTGTTGTCGAAAACAAGAAGGAGAATTTGTCGCAAAAGGATCGCAATCAAGCAATTGAACAATTATTTGGGAATACAAATTCATTAAGAGCTCCTGTTGCGTTGTTTGACAGTTTCGGTGAGTCTGTTTTCTTTGATGTTGCAAACTACCCTCCCACTGAAAGAATTGAGAATATAAAGGGAACCAGAGATGTTGTTCCGGTTCAATATGGACAGATTCCGGAATACACATTCATTGCTGGTCCTGGAAATAATGACGTTCGTGCAGCAAGTGCATACCAGTTAGAGTCGAAAGTAAAACGAGCCCATTCAATTATTTGGGCTGGAGGTAAACGAGATCCGCTCTTGGCTTTTGATGAGTGGAGCAAGCTTATGCTTGCCAAAGTTGAGGATGAGCGGCACACACCCAACAATACTCCGCGGCAATTTCAGGTTGGCACAAACGAAACCTATGTAGCAGTAGCTACCAGAGTTCATGAATTGTTTAAGCAAGCTTGTTTGGCCGATCCGACTATTTTCCCTGAACTGATCACTATTAATCTGTCTGATAAGAAAATTGTCGAGGTTGTTAAAGTCCTGCAGGATATATGTATCACAGATACCTCAGTAGATAACATTGGCGCCGCATTTGAAATATTTTTTGGTTCTGTTTTCAGAGGAGAACTTGGCCAATATTTTACCATGCGTCCGCTCTCACGCTTTACTGTTGCAATGCTGGATATTAAGCATGAGCATTATGTCATTGATCCTACATGTGGAAGCGGTGGCTTCTTATTGGAAGTTTTGTTGCAGGTATGGAACAAGTTAGATCGGGACTACGCAGGGAGACGTGAGCTCGAGCGAATTAAGACTGATTTTGCACTCAACCAAGTATATGGCATCGAAATTCATGACATACTTGCCCGAATTTGCAAAATTAATCTGTTGCTTCATCATGATGGTCATACGAATATTGAAGGAGATAAAAGCTGCCTCGATACCGAATTTACAAAAGAGCGTTTGAAGCTCGGCAAAGAGAACTTCAATGTCGTTGTGGGTAATCCCCCCTTTGGCGACACAATCAAAGAGGGAGATGAAGACCAATTAGGAAAAAGCTCTCTTGAGGATTTTGAAGTATCCGCGGGTAGAAGTCAGATTCCTTCTGAACACATTATCGTAGAAAAATCTATAAAAATGTTAAAGGATGATGGCCTTTTAGGGTTGGTTTTGCCCGACGGTGTCTTCAATAACCAGGGAGAACTGTCAAACTGTCCTCTGCTTAGAAATTATCTGGTTAAGCAAGGTAGAGTATTAGCCGTTGTTTCTTTGCCCGACTATGCCTTCAGAAAATCCGGTGCACAGAACAAAACATCAATCCTATTCTTCAAAAAGTTTAACTATGATCAAAGAACCGCTTTTGAAAATGCGTATGATGCGCAAATTGCTAACGGCGCATCAGATGAGCAGGCCATTATCGCCGCGCTAAGTGCTAATCCGTATAGAGTTTTCATGGCGGAAGCAAATTTCATTGGTTATTCCTCTACAGGAGCGTTAATGGAAAAAAATGATTTGTATCGCGGCTCAGCGGGCGGTCACCTTGACGATGATCAGAGTGAAACCATTCTTGGTGAATATCGGAGATTCTGCGTAGACCCCGAAAACTATATTCCCGCTTTAAACGATTGTATTGGTTTGGATATTTGTAGTGTGTGGAATGCACATGAAAGCCATCGATTGGATCCCAAATACCATTTGTTCAAGGTACAAGAAGAACAGACTCTGCCAGAAGGATGGGTTAGCAAGAAGTTGTCAGAGCTAATGCAACGACGTGAGGAAATTGTTCGCCCACAGGAGACACCTGAAGCCCCTGTTGTTGTAATGACCCTATCCCAAACGGGAGATATTCGTCCGCGAGAAGCAGGAAAAGGGAAAAACCCACCTGAGTGGCTCGGAATGTATTTTGAAGATAGTCCCTCTACTTGGTATAAAGCACACCAAGGAGATTTAGTGTATTCTTCGATTGATCTGTGGAAAGGATGCATCGCCGTTGTTCCAGAGCAGTTTAACGGTGCATTGGTCACAAAAGAGTTTCCAATCTACAGAATGTTGACTGATGAAATTGATCCAGAATTTCTTGCAATTTTATTGCGTAGCCGGTACTATCAACGCGCTTTTCGTGCCATTACAACAGGTCACAGCAACCGCCGAAGAACTCAAACAAGTGATTTTGAATCCATCGAAGTTTGCTATCCCCCTGATAAAGAGATCCAGAGAGCACTGATAGTCGATGTTTTATCTGCTAAGGCAAGACAGCGAAGCGCAGTGGATTCTTTGAACGAAGCTATGCTGAAATTTAGTGATATCATTGATGGCCGCGGTGACGAAGCTTTTGGTGTTGATCTCGACGAGAATTTTGAAGAGGAGTAAAAATAAACAAGTTAAAGCTATGCCTCCAACTCAGAGGGTTTATGTTCATCCGAAAAATGGATTTCATCTTTGATTATTGCGGCGCAGTTTTTGAGTGGGCTATTTTCCCCTTGACCCACACGCTGACCCACACGGCGAAACGAGCAGACGGAAACAGTGGAAATAAGATGTGTAAAAAGCATTGATTTCCGAGCAGAAAGTGCTGAAAATGTCTAAAAATCATTATTTTTATAGATTTTCTACTCTTCGTAATATTCAGGTTTACCAGGCTTGTCCATGAGAACGCTTTGCAAACACTGCTTCTCATTTTCTCCTTGATTTTCAAGGTTTTTCGGCGTGTGTGCTAACTGTATCCATTCATAAGTCATCAGCAGAACTGCGTCGCAGGCGGAGGCGACAGCGGCGTAGTCGTAGCCCTCGTAGAGGGTGCCGGGCTGATCGGCGGAGGTTTTGGGCGCAAGGGCGGCGATGAGCGGCAGGCCGTAGGGCGCAAGCAGCCCGTGCAGACGCGAGAGGAACTGCGCGTATGCCTCTGCCAGCTCCCGGCCCAGATATTCAAAGTCCACGTCCAGGCCCATATAGCCCTTTTCCTGCATCTTTTGCAGCACCGCCTCGGCAAGCGTCTGCTGAAGCGCTTCGCTTCGCAGCACGACCGCCGCCTGCGCGGCGGAAAAGGTTCCGGCTGCCGTCAGCGTCGACAGGTGCAGAAACGGCCGCACGCCGTACTCCCCTGCCAGCGCAAGCAGCCGCTCGTCGTCCATCGGCATGAGCGCGCCCTCCGGCGTGAAGCCGTAGGTAAACGGCATCAGCGCCCCGGCAAACGGCAGAATGCCGCGCAAAACGGATTCCTGCACATACGGATACGCGTACCCGCCGACAAACGCGCTGCGCGTCCGGCTCTGCTCCAGCTGCGTCACGAGAACCTGCCCCGGATAGAGCTGGTCGGAGCCGGACAGGTTCGGGTTCATCCGGAATAGCGACAGCACATCCGTCCCGGACGAGGCCGCGATGGACGACAGCGCATCCCCCGCCCGGACGGTCACAGTCTGTTCCGGGTACAGGACAAGCAAACTCTGCCCCACGGCCAGCCGGTACGGCTCCCGCAGGCCGTTATAGCGCGCAAGGAACCCCGGCGCGAGAGAAAGCGCCCGGCCGATGGAATACAGCGTATCACCGGGCTTTACCACATAGATCTGCACACGATCACCTCGCAAAACCCTATGCGCCGGGCGGCGCTTGTGTTCCGGTATTTTATATGGTATAAAACTTCATGTATGGGCACCGCGAAAATGTGCAGATGCAGTGCATGAAGTTTTTGTGCATCATTTCCAGTTGCCCCGCAGGGGCGAGGAAATGGCACATTTCTGAATATTGCTATGCTTTTGCATAGCAATATTGCGGAAAAATCGGAAATACTAAGGAGTATGTACCATGAAACCGGAAGAACTCGGCGCATGGCAGGCGCTTTTGCAGGAGGAATTCGAAAAGCCGTACTGGCAGACGCTCTCGGAGCGGGTGGACACGGCCTACGCCGCGTCGGCGGTCTATCCGCCGCGCGAGGCGCTGTTTGCTGCTTTCCGGCTCACGCCGCCGGAGGCGGTACGGGCCGTGATTCTGGGGCAGGACCCGTATCACGAGCCGGGGCAGGCCAACGGGCTGGCGTTCTCCGTGAATCCGGGCGTGAAGCTGCCGCCGTCGCTGCGCAATATTTTTGCGGAGCTGCAATCAGACTGCGATATCACGCCGCCGGACAGCGGCGATCTGACCACGTGGGCGAGGCAGGGCGTGTTCCTGCTCAACAGCAGCCTGAGCGTGGAGGCAGGAAAGGCCGCAAGCCATAAGGATTTCGGCTGGCAGACGTTTACAGACGCGGTCGTGCAGAGACTGGCCGCGCTGCCGCAGCCCGTCGCGTTCGTCCTCTGGGGCGCGCACGCGCAGAAAAAAGCCGTGATCGCGGCCCGCAGCCCCTATCCGCGCCTCGTCCTGCAGGCCCCGCACCCAAGCCCCCTGAGCGCCTATCGGGGCTTTTTCGGCAGCAGGCCGTTTTCGCAGATCAATGCGTTTCTCGCGCAGCACGGTCAGAAGCAGATCGACTGGCAGCCATAAGGACGGCAAATCAGCCAAATTTTATGCGCAGCAAAAAGAAATTTTTTTCGTAAAAAACCTTATTTTTTTCTGAAAAACAGTTGAAATCTGCGATGTTCTGTCATAGAATATGCTTGTCTGCCGCAAAGCGGCGGACAGGGAGTTTTTTCGTATGCTGCATATTGTACTGGTAGAACCTGAAATTCCGGCCAACACCGGGAATATCTCGCGTACCTGCGCCGCGACGGGCAGCGTCCTGCATCTGGTAAAGCCGCTGGGCTTCGATATTTCGGACAAGGCCGTGAAGCGTGCCGGGCTTGATTACTGGCATCTGGTCGACGTGCGCGTGTATGAGGATCTGGAAGAGTTCTTCGCAAAGAACCAGCCTGCCTGTATGCGCCTGTTCTCGACCAAGGCTCCCCGCCGCTACGACGAGGCCGATTACCCTGACGGGACGTATCTGTTCTTCGGAAAGGAAACGAAGGGCCTGCCGGAGGAGTTTCTGGCTGCGCATTACGACAGCTGCGTCCGCATCCCCATCCGTGCGGAGGCACGGAGCCTCAACCTCAGCAATTCCGCCGCCGTCGGCGTGTTTGAGGCGCTGCGGCAGCAGGATTTCCCGCATCTGAAGACCGAAGGAAAAATGGCAGACTGGAACCTGTAAACAAAGCGGGCCACACCCGCGATCAAATAAGGAGGAACTACTATGAACTACAACAAAAAGTCTGTTGAAGATATCGACGTCGCCGGCAAGCGCGTGCTCTGCCGCTGCGACTTTAACGTCCCCACCAAGGACGGCAGGATCACGAGCGACAAGCGCATCGTCGCCGCGCTGCCGACGATCCAGTATCTTGTGAAGCACGGCGCCCGCGTCATCCTCTGCTCCCACATGGGCAAGCCCAAGGGCGAGGTCAAGCCTGAGCTGAGCCTGCAGGTCGTGGCCGAGCGCCTGTCCGAGCTTCTGGGCCAGCCGGTCAAGATGGCAAAGGACGTTGTAGGCGAGAGCGCACAGTCGCTGGCCGCTTCCTTAAAGGACGGCGAGGTCATGCTGCTTGAGAACACCCGCTTTGAAAAGGGCGAGACGAAGAACGACCCCGAGCTTTCCAAGAAGCTTGCCTCCATGGCTGATATTTTTGTCAACGACGCCTTCGGCACCGCGCACCGCGCGCACGCCTCCACGGCCGGTGTTGCAGATTACCTGCCCGCCGTCTGCGGCTATCTGGTGCAGAAGGAAGTCTCCATCATGGGCAAGGCCCTTGCCGATCCGGAGCGTCCGTTTGTCGCGATTCTCGGCGGCGCGAAGGTCTCCGACAAGCTGAACGTCATCAATAACCTGCTTGAGAAGGTCGACACGCTCATCATCGGCGGCGGCATGGCCTATACCTTCGTCGCGGCCAAGGGCTACGGCATCGGCAAGAGCCTGTTTGACGCGGAGAAGGTCGACTACTGCAAGGACATGATGAAAAAGGCCGAGGAAAAGGGCGTCAAGCTCCTGCTCCCGATCGACACTGTCGTCGCGGCTGATTTCCCGAACCCCATCGACGCACCTGTCGAGGTCGAAACCGTCGACGTGACCGCGATCCCGGCTGACAAGGAAGGTCTGGACATCGGCGAGAAGACCCGCGCGCTGTTTGCAGACGCGGTCAAGAGCGCAAAGACCGTCGTCTGGAACGGCCCGATGGGCGTGTTCGAGAACCCGACGCTTGCCAAAGGCACGATCGCCGTTGCGCAGGCGCTGGCCGATTCCGACGCTGTGACCATCGTCGGCGGCGGCGACTCCGCAGCCGCCTGCGAGCAGCTGGGCTTTGCTGACAAGATCACCCACATCTCCACCGGCGGCGGCGCGTCGCTCGAATTCCTCGAGGGTCTCGAGCTGCCCGGCATCGCCTGCCTGCAGGACAAATAAAGCCCTGAAATTCGCCGCCGGATCTTTCCGCGCATGGCCGCGTCGGCCGGACTTGACGTATAGTATGTACGCCTGCGCCCGCACGCCTTGCCCTGCACGAAAATCTCTCGCCGGTGACGAAGTATGTAGGGGCGGACGACCCTGTCCGCCCATCACAGCCCTTCTCCGGGCCGACAGAGCCATCGGCCCCTACAAGACGGAACAGATAAATTGTAATTTTGATTTAGATATAGGAGACTTCACACCATGAACAGAAAATACCGCAAGACTGTCATCGCCGGCAACTGGAAGATGAACAAGACCCCGACCGAGACGAAGGCCTTCATGACCGAGTTCAAGACCATCATGCCGCGCGGCCGCTGGTGCGACGTGGCGCTGTGTGTGCCCGCCGTCTGCATCCCGGCAGCTGTGCGCACCATGCGTGAGACCCGCATCGGCATCGGTGCAGAAAACTGCAACGCCAACGCCTCCGGCGCCTACACCGGCGAGATCGCAGCCAATATGCTGCTCGACGCTGGCTGCAAGTACGTCATCCTCGGCCATTCCGAGCGCCGCGCCATGGGCGAGACGAACGCGGACGTCAACGCAAAGGTTCTGGCTGCCCTCGACAACGGCCTGATCCCCATCATGTGCGTCGGTGAAAGCCTTGAGCAGCGCGAAGCGGGCATCACCGAGGAATGGATCACCATGCAGATCAAGACCGGCCTTGCCTCCATCGGCGAGGACAAGATCCGCAAGATGATCATTGCTTACGAACCCATCTGGGCCATCGGCACCGGCAAGACCGCCACGCCGGAGCAGGCCGAAGAGGTCTGCGAGCACATCCGTGCGGTCATCCGCAAGCTCTACGGCGCAAAGGTCGCCCGTGCGATCTCCATCCTCTACGGCGGCTCCATGAACGAAAAGAACGCCTATGACCTGCTGGCCCAGCCCGACATCGACGGCGGCCTGATCGGCGGCGCTTCCCTCGTCCCCGAAAAGTTTGTCAAGATCATCGAGGCTGCCAACCAGCCCACGATCTGAGCCTCAATACGCACACGCCCCGCTGCCGAATTGACCGGCAGCGGGGCATTTTTCTGCTTCCTCACAGCATGCAGATATGGTATCCGTCTGTTTCCAGAGACAGTGACTGGAACAGCGACTCGGTTCGTTCACGGTTTTCCGGCGCTGTGCGCCAGCCGAGGCCGCAGTCTGCGGTGATCTCGCGGGGGACGGGGATGATCCTGCCGGGGAGGCCTGCCTGCCCGCAGGCCTTCTCCGCCGCCATAGCGGCGCTTGTGGTGTAAAATGTGACGATGAGCCACTGCTTTTTCTCTCTCATTGCTCTGCCAGCTCCCGGACTGCGGCGATGGCCGCGTCCGTTTCCTCCTCCGTGTTGTAATAGCCGAAACTGAAGCGCACCGCGCCCTGCTCCACGGTTCCAAGCGCCTCGTGCATACGCGGCGCGCAGTGCGCGCCAGCCCGGACGGCAATGTCATAGTCCTCCGCCAGCGCGTCCGCGACCATGGACGATTCCGCGTCCCGGATATTGAGCGACACGACCGGCGCGCGCACGAAATCCGAAAAATCGCCGTAGACGCATACGCCGTCCACGTCCTTCACGCCCTCGTAAAACCGGCGGGCCAGCGCAAGCTCGTGCGTGCGGATGGCATCCATGCCCGCCTCCTGAATATAATGCACGGCGGCAAGCAGCCCCGCGATGCCGTGGCCGTTGCGCGTTCCGGCTTCGAGCCGTGTGGGATACTGCGGCGGCTGTGACGGCAGGAACGTCTGCACGCCCGTCCCGCCGAC
>ENA-ORTW01000430-ORTW01000430.1-human-gut-metagenome-genome-assembly--contig:-NODE-430-length-57936-cov-12.149565_pt1 | contig 57936 bp, 45 predicted proteins | sample MGYA00242072_ERZ509193 | MGnify/ENA primary metagenome ERZ509193 (study PRJEB26280, sample SAMEA2338813) | human gut metagenome | biome: human gut; feature: human-associated habitat; material: faeces... | reverse complement strand
TGCCCGTATGGGCAGCCGCCGTTTTCTCGATTTCCTGCGCCGTAAAAGCGGTGCAGGAAGTTTTTGTTATGGCATCTCCGGATTTTCCGCCAGAGAGACGGTGTATGGCTGTGCCGTCGCGCCTTCCGGCAGCAGCTTCGCCATGACCACCAGACGCTGGTTGCCGGTTTTGGCCGTGTCATACTTACGGCAGCAGGTGGAGAGGGTCAGGACGGTGTCGTCCTCCGAGAAGGTCACGCCGTCAAAGTTCAGCCAGTTCTTTCGTGCGACCGTCCGGAAGAACTCCGTCAGCTCGCTTCCCGTGGGATTGGGGACAATGTAGTCGAACTCAATGTCCGTGATGAACAGCGCCGTGATCTGGAAAACCAGATCTTCCCCTGTCACGGAGAGGTAAATGTAGGGATGATCTTTCACGTAGTCCGCGTCCATGTACCGGTAGAGCTTGGTGAACTTGGGGCCGTTGGGGTCGCAGTTGCTGGCGGAGTGGCCGAAAATCGTGGTGTTGGTGTCCAGCTTGTCCCGGCCGCCGAAATGATTTTCGCAGTGGGCGTAGTAGCAGCCCCAAGTGCTGTACTCGCCGTCCTCGCCCAGCCACAGGTAGTGGCCGTTGTCCTCCGCCTGCATCACGGGGTCGTCCACCTCCGCGCCGGGGATGTACAGCCACGCCACGGTGTCGGGGTTTTTCTTTCTGGCCGCGGCCAGCTCCGACTGCTTATCCACGGTGGGGATAACCTCCCCCACGGGAACCGTGGGGGGCTGGGTCTCGGCTTCGGTGGGGACGGTCTGGGTGGCCTCGGTGGCCGGGGCGGTGGTGGGAGGAACGATTGGTTCCTCCCGGTGGCAGCCCCTGGCCGCTATCAGCAGAGCGGCAATGACCGCAATGGCCAGAACCGCGCAGCAGATTTTCATGACATTTTTCTTCATAAGCTTGTCTCCTCGCGTGCCCAACGGACGCGCGAAACGCGGTGGGCGTTACCCCACATAGTACTCGCCGGTGACTTCGTCCACCATCACGCCGGTCTGGGGGTTGCCGTTGGCCTTCATGAAGGTGACCTCAATGGTGTGGTTGCCGGTGACGTTCTCGAAGGTGTAGGACTTCACCGCGCCGATGCTCACGCCGTCAATCTTGACGTTGGAGATGGCGTAGCCTCTGTTCGCGGCGATGGTGAAGGTCTGGCTGCCGCCGTGGAGGACGTCAACGTCGCCGGAGGGCGTGATGGAGCCGTGGATACCTGCCGTGGCCTTGATGGTGTAGACCGGGCGCTCGTCGATGGTCAGCGTGCCGTCCACGAAAACGACGGTGTAGTTGCCGTTGGGGGCGGTCAGCCCGCTGGCGCGGATAATGACCTTGCCGACCTTCGTCGTGTCGGGGGTGATCTCAGTGCCATTCGCGTCCGCGTAGGCGAGCTTTATGTCGCCGGTCAGCGCATCCTCGCCGAACATGGCGCTGACGGTGTAGTCCTTGTCCAGTACGGGCTTGCTCAGATCGGGGGCCTTGTCATCGGTGTAGATGCGCTTGTCCAACGCCTTGACCGTGACCTTTGCCTTATCGATGGTGACGGTAAGGCTCTGCACCTCCGAGTCGCGGTGGTTGCCGTTGCCCTCGACCATGCAGTACACGGTGTAGGTGCCCGCGTCCGTGGCCTTGGGAAGCGCTTCTGTGAACTCGCCGGTCTCGCCCAGACGGTATTTCAGCTTGCCGCCGAGGGCAGTTCCGGCTGTGATGAGGGCCTGCTCACCGCCGTTGTAGACAAGGCCGGCGTTCGCCCCGGGGGCGGTCCTGACCTCGGAAGCGGCCTTGCCGATCTCGAAGGTGGCGCTGCCGCTGACGGTGTAGTTGCCGCCTGCCTTGTTCCTGACGGTCACGGTGGCGGTGCCCGCGTTCACATTGTCCTTGTAGGAAACGTCGTACTCCTCTGGGCTGATGACCGTGTCGCCGTCCTTCACGATGACATCGGGCTTCAGCGGGTCGCCGGTGTAGGTGAGGGAACCGCCGCTGACCGTCACGGTGGCGGTCACGGTCTTGGGAGCGATGGTTGCGGTGACGGACCCGGGCTGGGAATCCTTATGGTTGCTGTCGCCCGCGACCTTGTACCAGACGGTGTATTCCCCGGCGTCCGTGCCGGTGGGGATGGTCTCGGAGTAGGTGCCGTCTTTGCTCAGGCTGTAGAGCAGCTTGCCGTGGGCGGTGGAGCCTGCCCTGACCAGCGCCTGCGCGCTGCCACTGTAGGTCAGGCCGTCAATGGCAGCGGGCGCGGTATAGTCCGGCGCGACGCGGGAGATGATGACATAAACCTCGCCCTCCACCGGGTGGTAATTGACCAGATCGGCGGGGGTAAAGACAATGGTCTTACTGCCGGTGTCGGTCGCGTTGGTGATCGCCTGACCGGCTTTCCAGCTCCATGTACCCGGCACATCCTTGCCGTCAAAGGCGGCGCTCTTGCCGGTGACCGCGCTGACGGGAATTTCCGCGCCGGTGTAGTCCGCGGTGATGATGTCCGGCAGGGTCAGGATGGGCGCATCCCGCTCCGTCAGGGTGAGGATGACCGTAACGGTGGCGTCCTCGTAGTTCTTGGAACGAACCAGAAGGGTGAAGGTGATGACGTCGCCAGCGGCGGCACCGTCCGCCAGAGCGTAGGTGATCGCGCCGGTGTTCACGTCAATGCCCCAACCGTCCTGAATCCTGCCCGCGGGAGAATAGGACCCGCTGTGGAACGCGTTCGCGTCGGATACCTGTGCGTCATCGGGCATTCCCAGACTCTTGAGGTCGGGGAGGGTGATGGTCTGCTCTGTTTTCAGGCTGTACTTCTGGGTGACCTGATAGGCAGTCAGCGCGGGCGCGGCGGCCTTGTTGATCGTGAAGGTCGTGCCGGCCGTACCGAGGACATAGTTGCCGCCTTCCTTATCGGTGACGGTAACGGTGGCAGTACCCGCGTTTGTGTTATCGCTGTAGGAGACGTCGTATTCCTTCGGGTCAATGGTATTGCCGAGGTCGTCTGTGAGGGTAACGGTCGGCTGAACGGGATTTCCGCCGTTATAGGTGCCGTCCGCGACGGTGATCGTGGGTGTCACTTCTCTTGGCGTGATCGACCACGTGAACTTTATCTCGCCGGTGTAGTTACCCAGACCGCTGAGAGAAAAATCATCGTAGTATGTGCCGACCTGCGACGTTCTGTTGCAGGAAAAGCCATAATCTGTGCCTCCGCCAATGCCTGTCAGTGTTACGCCGTCCAGAACGACACTGATTATCTGGGGACATTTTTCCGTCCCGTCATACACGAAGGTGTCTTCCAGCGTGACGACCGCACCTACAATGGACTTGGGATTGACCGTGACCCGCACCTTTCCGGTGGCCGTCGCGTACTCCGGCGCGTCCGGGGTGAACGTCCATTCGGCCTTACGGCTGCCCGCGTTGAACATGAGCGTGCCGTCCGTCCATGTGAAGGTGCCGGGAACCTCTTCACCGGTGGTGGGGTCTTTCATCTTGCCCGTGATCGTGCTTGCATTCAGCGGCTGACCGTAGGTGATCTCGCTTGCGGTCACCTCGCCATCCGGAACGGGCGTGATCTTGTTCTTTGCGAAGATGTTGACGGTCAGGGTGATGTCCTCGTAGTTGCTGGTTGTGACAATCACCGTCACCGAGCCGACATTGCCCTCCGTATTGACCGGGTTTGCCAGAATGGGCAGAATCAGCTTGCCGTTTTCGATCTTCGCGGTGGCAGCGTCGCAGTAGCCGGCATCCACGGTGATGGTTGGCGCGCCATAGGCGATGTCGCCGTAGGACTTGGGGCTTTCCAGTGCAGACAGCAGCGCCGCCAGATCGACCTCGTAGGTTCTTTCCAGACCGTTGATGATGGTCAGCGTACCGTCTGTCGGCACGGGCGCGTCGGCCTTGGTGATGGTGAAACGGGCCGTATCGTCGGTTGCAAAAGTGTCACTGACCGTTTTGGTGCCTTCCGGCTTGCCCTCAAACACATAGTTGTCGCTCGCAAGCGTCATGGTGAAGGAAAGGGCCTTTCCGTTTCCGACGTCCGGCGAGGGCAGGTAGCTCCCGTCCGCCTGCTTCATGGTAAACTGGGCGTCAGAGAAGGTGAGCGCCGTATCGGGAAGTATAATGCCCGAACGACTGGCCGTCTTGCTGAAGAACGTCAGCCTGCTCGCGGTAAGCGTGACATTTGCGGTGCCGTCGTAGGACTTGGAGATTCTTTCGACGGAGAGAAGGCTGATCGGCAGCGGGGCAATGGTTACGGTGAACGTACCGGTAGCCGTTTTGTGGTTTGCTGCTTCCGCTTTGTAGTAAACGGTGTACGTGCCTGCGTCGGTGAAAGTCGGTCCGTCCGAAGTATAGTCGCCGTCTACCTTGTCGCTGTAGGTGAACGTCACGGTAGTGCCGTCTACACTTTGCCCAAACGCGATTGTCGATGCGTGCTGCGGCTTGCCGGTGTAATACGTGCTGGGTGCCCTCACGGAAACTCCCGTCAGCTCTGCCGGTTCGACTGTGACGGTCACGGTGCCGGTCGCGGGGGCGTATTCTTCGTAGCTTTCCGCCGGGGTGAACGTCCATTCGGCATCATAGCTGCCCGCGTTGGGCTTGATGGTGCCGTCCTTCCATGCGAACGTACCCGGAATCACGGCCTGTGTGCGGGGGCAGATCATCGAACTCGTGGCCGTGAGTGTGCTCTCTGCCAGCGTCTGGCCGTAGGTGATATCCGTCGCGCTGACGCTGACGCCCGATTGATCGAGGGGGATCCTCTGGCCAATGACGACCTTGATGGTCAGCTCGAACGGCTGATAGTTCGTGCTTACAATCGGGACGGTCAAAGTGCCGATCTGATCGTTCACATTCGCGTTGTGCGCGGCCACGATGGGCAGAGTCAGAATGCCTTCGTTTGACACGAATATATGGTTGCTGCTGTCGAGGTAAGTACTATCCGTAAAGTGGTAATCGCAGCCCCGATTATGGATCTTGCCGTACTCGCAGCCTACAGGCAGCTCTGGCAGGAGCGTTCTCAAATCGATTTCGTAGGTCTTTGCCAAATCGTTGAAAACGTACTGCGTGATCTCGTTCGGGGTCACAGTGGCCTGATTGATCTTGAAAGTCTGCGACACATCCGCGCCGTTCAGCACAAAGTCCTTTTGCGTCGTGCCGTCTTCAAAGGTATAGTTCTTATCCGTCAGCTTAATGGTGAAGGAGACGGTCTTTTCGTCCTCACTTGCATTGGCGGAATCATAACTGGCATTGAGTATCTGGTAATCCTCACCAGCCACCAGAGGAAGTGGCCCGCCGGAAGGAGCATAGCGGGAATCCGCACTCTTAAGCTTTATCGACGCGTTTGCGGGCAGGCCTGTTGTGCCATCGTATGCCTTTATGATGTCGCCGACCGAGATCGTTGCTTTGTGAGCTGCGACCGTCCATCTGGCGGTTGTCTGGCCGGTGTAGTCGCCGTCGTCTGTCGCCTTGATGGTCAGAGTGGCGGTGCCGACAGCGGAACGGGAATCGCCGCGGACGACGGTGTAATCAACTCCCGCTTTCAGCTCGCTGCCGTTGTACGTTACAACATAGGGCGGCACGCCGGTGGTGGTGTTATAAGGCTGATAGACACTTTCATTGCCGTTGGGGAACGTGATTACGGCTTTGCTGAGATTCAGCTTGGTGACGGTCAGCATTTTGGGGTTGCTCGATACCGAATAGCCGTCCTTGCTGGCCGTGAAATAAATGCTGTATGTTCCGATCGTGTCAGCATCGAAGTCTACAACATAGTACCACATGGTGCCGATCTTTTTATATTCAGCTTTCTTCTGGATGTATGTGGGGATGCCGTCTCCCCCTATCTCTCCGACGTAGATGGCCACATCCGCATCCTTCGCGTTGCAGTTGGCGCAGAGCCGGACGGTCGTGCCGCGCTCCACCTTCGGGTTACTGCCGGTCAGGTTCTTCCCATCGACCTTCAGGGACAGGGTCTTGGAGGTGATTGGCAGACGATTGATGATGACATTGTTCAGCTCCGTGGAACCGGCAGGAACATCCGCCGGGGCGTACCACTTGTGAGTGCCGTCCCCATTGAGCACCTTATAGCCAAGGCGGTTAGGTTCATACAGGATGTTTGCCCATGTGGCACCCTCTGCCAGCTTCAGCGTGCCGATAACGGCGGGATATCCCGACCCGGCGAGGTTTGCTCCCTCGTTGGCAACGACGGTATCGATACTGGCTGTGGTCGTGTTTTTCGTGTTGCTTAAGGTAGTAGTGTCCATGCCTGTGGCGGCCTTGACGGTTACCGTACCGTGGATTGAATGGCCGTTCAGATCTATGCCGGTGTCCCGGGTGCCGTTGATGGTATAATCGCCGGTCACGTCGGTCAGCAGACTGAGAGTCGAGCCGCCGTCTCTGTCCGCATCAAGGGCAGTCTGCAAGTTGGCAAATCTCCGCCACGGGTCGCCCTCGACATTCCGCAAGGCCGTCTGTGCCACCGCGGGCGCGTTGCAGTAGGGACAGTTGGCGCCATCAAAGCCGTTCTTGCCGCCGTGGCTGCACAACTTTACCACCAGGTCGCAGGTCTGGGAAGCGGCTTCCTCCAGCGTGAGCTGCGTGTCACCACGATAGTAAGCCAGTCCCGCTTGCCCGGGAAGCAGATTGCCCAATGTGATGTTATTATTCAGCCGCAGACCGCTTCTCGAAATCTTTCCGCCGTACAGCTCGACTGTGCCGCCCCAAACCTCCAGCTGGAGCAAAGTGGTATTGTCATTCTCCGGATTGAATACCAGCGTACCGCCGTCCCGCACGGCCACTCCCACCGCGCCGTTGCCGCCGCTGCTGTCAATGACCGTCAGTTTACCGGTGCGAACTTGACTCGTGGCCGTAAGACCGCCGACATTCAAGCTGTATCCGCTCAGACTGTGTCCGTCCAAATCCAGCGTGAGGGTCTTGCTGACATATATGCCGTCAGGCAGCATCTCGTTTGCCAGCAGCTTGACGGTCTGACCGTCAGCTGCCGCATTCAGCGCGGACGGCACATCGGTATAATAGGTTTCGCCGATGCCAGCCGCGAACTGTGTCCCGCAGACCGTGCACTTGCCGTCTTTACCGATGGTGCTCGCGCCCTCGGCGTTCGTGTGGGTGCAGGAAAAGCCGCAGGCGCACCTGCTGTTCACCATGGTGTGAGTGTGTTCCTTGACGGTTACGTCGGCCAGCTCCTTTGCATTGCCGTCCTGCACGTCGTCGCCCTTGTAGAAAGCGTGCACCTTCTGCGTATCCAACAGGGACATGAGCGGCTGCAACTCTTCTGCGATGTAGCTCTTAATGCTTTGGAACGTGCCGCCGCTGATGGCGATGGTTCCGTTGCGCGTGAACTGCACCTCGCCAAACGTGCCGTCCGTAATTTTCAGCGTAGCGCCGGAATCGACAACCCATTCACCCGCATGATTGGAACCGCCGTTGACGGTGACGGAAGCACCCTCCAATACGGTGAGGCCATACACCGTGCCGTTGCTGACGGTCACAGAGCCACTGTCCGCGTCGCAGAGAAGTCCCGCGCATCCTGAACCGCCGATCTCGCCGCTCCGGATGTCCAGTGCGCCGGCCATGAACATGAGATTTGAAATTCTGCCGTAAGCGGCCTCGCCTGTAACAGTCAGGTTGCCTGTCGCGAGAGTTTCTTTTTTCTGCGTTTCCTCGTTAGTCTCTGAGAATCCAACCTCGAGGTAGTCGACCGTCTTGTGGTTCAGATCGAGCGTCAAGGTTTTGGTGACAACGGGTACGATGGAAGCATACTGTTCGAACGTAAAATCTTCCCCGAGCGCATTGAGGGCGTCTGCATCCGTCACATGGTTGGCCAGCAGCTTGACGGTGTCGCCGTCCCGTGCCGCATTCAGCGCCGCCGGGAGGGATTCGTATGTGCCGCCGTCCGTTCCGTCCGCTCTTGTTACCGAAGCGGCCTCAACGACAGGCTCGTTGACCGTGAGTTCCACGGTTGCTGACCTTTCCTCTTTGTAGTTCTTGGTCTCGCCGGTCTTGGCATAGACATAATATGTGCCGGGTTCGCTGATTGCAGTGTTCTCGTCGATCTTGGGAACTGCCTCACTGCCTTCAAACTCCAAATATCCAGAATTGATCGGCGCATAGTAATATGTCACCTCGGCGTCTTCCGGAGCACCCTCGACAGACAGAAGCGGAAGAAGCTTTTCGCCCACCGTGCAGGTCGTCTTGGAAAGAGATACGGTCAAATCGGGATAGGCCTTGTTGATGTTGCCGCCGATCTCAAATTTTTCTTCGCCCGCCTTGAGCTTGTACTTTACCGCGGCTTCACCGATCAGCGCGATTTCCACAGTGACGGTATGCCATCCCGCGTCCGCGGAATCGAACGTCTTCTTGGCGGTAAAGCCTGTTCCTTCTTTGAGTTTGATTTCATTTGTGCCGTCTGTAAACGTCAAGTCGATTGGAATCGTGCCGCCGTCCGTCGTGCCGTCATAGCTGCGGCCAATGGAATCGGGCTTGCTCACGCACCAGATCTCCGTCCGCGTGTCTTCTTCGGGGATATACGTGCCGCCGCCCCCTTCTGCCGGACCACTTGGGGGCGTATAGATCCCACCACCTTCGCCGGTCGAACCGCCGGGTGGTACAAGGACTCCACCGCCCTCGCCACCGGTCTCACCGCCGCCGATGACACCGTCAGAAATGCTCACGTCCCCACCCTCGGCAAAAGCCGATGTCGGCAGGAGCGTCAGGCAGAGCGTGAGCGCCAAAAACAGACTCAAAATTCGTTTTTTCATAGGATCCTCCTGTGTGAAAAAAGTGCAGTTTTCTATCGTCAGCCCGGTAAAATCCGGACGGGGGTTTACCGTTCTTCCGGGATAAGCCGCAGACGCTTCGCGGCGGTTTTCGCTTCGCTTCGCCGCCGGACGTCCAGCTTATCCAGAATGTGGCTTACATGGGTCTTTACCGTGGGCAGCTTGATGTCCATGATCTGCCCGATCTCCGCGTTGCTCTTGTCGGCGCAGATCAGGTGCAGAATTTGCAGTTCCGTGGGCGTCAGGGCTTCCCCCGGCGCGAGGCGCGGCTCCAGAAAGCGGGGGTAATACGCCGCCTGCAAGCGCACGTCGTCCATCAGCTGCTTTTTCCACCGGGCGCTTCCGCTCCAATCCAGCCGTTCCAGCAGGGGCAGCACCGCCGCACCGTAGACGCTGACGGTTCGGATGAAGTGGTATTCCGCCGCGGCGTTCAATGCGCCAGTCAGGCGCTGCCGCCATGCTTCGTCCCTGCTTCGGTACAGGGCGATGGCGGCGAGGATGTTCAGATGGATGCCGTCGATGTGCCGCCTGCAGCTGCGGACGTAATCTTCCAGCGGGGAGAGGGTCAGCATCGACGCCCCCGGCTTCCCGTCCGCCAGCTCCACCATGGCCTGCGTGAGATACTGGTAGCGCTTCATGACGTTTACCCGCATGGGGTCTCTGGGCGCTTTTTCCCGATACCATGTGTCGGCGTAGTCCAGATCGCCGGTATGGAGGGAAATTCGGACGAGCATGGCGTCCATATTGGGCAGGAACCGCTCCCGCCCTTCCTCGGCGAATTTTTCCCGGAGGGATTCGATCGTCCGATAAGCGTCCTCGCTCTGCCCTGCCGCAAGAAGGCTTCGGGCCAGCAGACCGTTGATGGCGAATTCCATGTCCGGCGTGCCGCGCTGGCGTATCTCGCTGATGCGGGGGATGATGGTCAGCATCCGGCCGGTGATGTTCTCGCCCTTTTCAAATTTGCTTTCGGCGATGGCGCAGTCCGCAAGGCCAACGCCGTCCCGCCCCAGCACGGCCTCCACCGGGGCGCGGAGCGTCTGGTAAAGCAGGTCGTCCCGTTTGCTCCAGACGGAAAAGTCCTTGCCGCCGTTCATGACGCTGGGCAGGGCGCTGGTGACGGAGAAGGACGGGAGGGAAACCTCCTTGCTGGTCATCAGCCGGAACACGGCGGGAATGGTCTCCGTCAGCCCTTCCACGCCCCGCTGAGGCAGGGAGATGTCCAGCCACGCCAGACGGCTGCGGGCCTGTTTGCCCGCGGCGTCGTCCCTGCCGCACCGCTTTCCGAATTCCTGCAATTCGTGATGCCAGCGCTCAGAGCCTTCGTAATCCATGGCCAGAGCGCACAGCATACTCATGCCCTGCATCAGCGCGGGGGAAGCTGCGATCTCCGCTTCCGGGAGACTGCGGTAGTATTTTTCCATTTCGCTGTAATGCCCCATGCCGGGGTGCAGCTCCGCGTTGCGGATGAGAAGCTCGGAGACCTTGGCGTGGTCGCCGCATCGGGTGTAGCATTCCAGCGCGTGGGCGTAATCCTCTTTCAGCTCGTAGTAGAGCGCGCCCCGGCTGAAAAGCGCCCGGCGCTTTTCCTCGCTGTATTCCCGCTCCATCTCCCACAGCAGGAAGCTGCGGAACTGCGGCCAGAAGCGGAAATGCTGCACGTCGTCATAGCGGAGCATGGTGGTGTGGCTCAGAAGCCAGTCCAGCCGGTCGCCCGCGTGGGGGTCGCCGCTGACCATCCGCGCCATTTCCAGATTGAACCGTTCAAAGGGCGCCAGCTCCAGCAGAAACCGCCGCACGGGAAGGTCGAACCGCCGGTAGATCGCAGCCTCAAAATAGGAGAACACCTCCCGGAATGCCCGCGCCACGACCTCCGGGCCGAAGGGCCTCCCGCCGGACATGCACCGGGCGGTGACGGCGACGCCCAGAGGGTAGCCGACGGATTCTCTCAGAATACCGCCGATCTCGCTGTCCGTCACGACGACGCCGCAGCCGGAAAAGTATTTGCAGATATCCTCCCGGTCAAAGAGCAGGTCGTCGGCCTCCAGCGTGGTCATCAGGCCGGAATACTGGAACGCCGTCAGATATCCGGGCGGCGCGCCCCGGGAGAGAAACACGAAGCGCTTGGCGGGGTCGGAGCGGATCAGCTCACACAGCGCCTGCCCGCCATCCTCCGCCGGTATCATCTGAAAATCGTCAATGAGCAGGATTTCCCACCCATCCGAAAGGGCGGGAAGGGCAAAATCCGCCGCGCCCGCGTTCAGCCGCAGCACATCCCGTCCGGAGAGCAGGGCATCGGACAGCGTGCTTTTCCCGAAGCCGCAGGGCGCGCTGAAAAAGAGGACGCGCCCGCGCTCCATAAAGCTGTCAAACCGCTGCCGGACAGACGGCTTCACGATAATATTCCCGGTCACGTTCTCCCTCCTTTTCGCCGGCAAAGGGACATACCCCGTGCCATACGCATTCCAACACCATTTTATCTTTATTATACATAACCGCCAGAAAATGTAAATCATGCCAAAGTATGATACGGAGTGATTTTTGCTGTTTCCTTTCCGCAGAAACGCAAAACAGACGGACACATTTTTGCCTTGAGAGGGCGAAAAACAGGAACCCCCGCCGGAAACTGTCAGACTTTGGCAGTCCCCGGCGGGGGTGAAGGTATGATGGATGTGATCTATGGAGCGATAATACCGCGCCCGCATCATGGCGGAAATGAGTCAGGAAATCATTTGCCGGAAAAGGTGACCGGCCTGTTCTATCAGACTTCAGGTGCCGTATCCCGCAGGCAAACCCATCATGCCTGCTCAAACAGCGGCTTTATCTTCTGGCGGTAGATTCTGGTGAAGCAGATAAACGTCACCGTGCCGCTGACCACCTCTGCTATGGGGAAGGCCAGCCAGACCCTCTGCACCTCCCCTGTCAGGCTCAGCAGATAGGCCACCGGGAGCAGTACCACCAGCTGACGGCACAGGGAGACGATGGTGGAGTAAATGCCGTTGCCCAGCGCCTGGAAGCTGGCGCCCAGCGCAATGCAGATGGCCGCAATGGGGAAGCTCCAGCTGATGGTGCGCAGAGCGACCCGGCCGATCTCCAGAAACGCCTGAGAGGGGTTGAACAGCCCCAGCAGCACATCCGGGAAGAACTGGAACACCAGAAGTCCCACCGTCATGAGACACAGCGCCGCGGTGCAGGAGATTTTCAACGTTTTTGTGATCCGCCGGGGCTTGCGGGCACCGTAGTTGTAGGCGATGATGGAAATGGTGGCGTTGTTCAGGCCGAACAGGGGCATGAAGAAGAAGCTCTGGAGCTTGAAATACACGCCGAACACGCCGGTCGCCGTCTCGGCGAAGCCCTGCAAAATCTGGTTGATGCCGAAATTCATCACGGAGCCAATGCCGTTCATAACGATGGAGGGAATGCCGACCGTCAGAATGGCGGCCACGGTCTTGCCCTCCAGCGGAAGATACTTCTTGTGCAGCTGTACCTCCGGGTTGAATTTCAGGTTGAAAATGATGACCATGATGCCGGACACCCACTGGCCGATCACCGTCGCGATGGCCGCGCCGGCAATGCCCATGGCGGGCAGGCCGAACCATCCGTGGATGAGAATGGGGTCGAGAATGATGTTGATGATCGCGCCGATGGACTGGGTGATCATGGTATGCACCGTCCGGCCGGTGGATTGCAGCAGCCGCTCGCCCAGAATGGATGCGAAGCAGCCGACGCTGAACACGCAGCAGATGCTGGTGTAGACAATGCCGCCCTCCACGGTCTCCGGGTTGTCGGACTGAATGGCAAAATAGGGGCGCACGCCCAACAGACCGAACAGCACGAACAGCACCATGGCAATGGCCATCAGCACGATGCCGTTTCCGGCGGCGCGGTTGGCGGCCTCCTGATTTTTCTCACCCAGACTCTTGGAAAGCAGGGAGTTGACGCCCACGCCGACGCCCACGGCGAAGCCGATCAGCAGGTTCTGGATGGGGAAGGCCAGCGACAGCGCCGTCACCGCGCTCTCCGACACCTGAGAAACGTAGATGCTGTCCACCACGTTGTAAAGCGCCTGCACCAGCATGGATATGACCATGGGCAGCGCCATGTTGGCGATCAGCTTCCCGACGGGCATGACGCCCATTTTGTTTTCCTGTAAAGTAGCTGCAGTCATAATTCTCTCCAAATCAAAAATCGTTTACTATGTAGTGTAGCAGAGTTTTGCCGATTACGCAAGTATCCGGAGTAATTCTGCCGATCAATATGCCCTGAACGCAAAGAAATGCCCCGCCGCTTTACAAGCGGCGGGGCGGATGTACCCCAATTACAGATACTGCTTTACAGCCTCGGAGGCGTTCGCAGGGTCTTCGGAGATGGTCATGGTGATCTCCATATTGTTGTCGGCGGCGAACTTGGCGCACCAGGAGACGAACTCCTCAGCCGCGGCCTTATCACAGCCGATGGTCTTGTACAGATTGTCGATAAAGACGTTGGTGATGTCGAAATTGCCTGCGTGCAGGCCGCTCAGGAAGCCCTTGAGCATATCGGGGGTGGAAATGCCGTATTCCCGGGAATCCACCAGGCGAACCTTATAGGTTACATCATAGGTCAGCTTCTTGCCGTACTCAATGCAGACGACATCGCCGTGGGCATCCGCCACAGCCGCGTTGATGGCATCGATCAGCTTCTTGGTCTTGCCGGAGCCTTTCAGGCCCATAATAACATGAATCATAGGAAAGTCCTCCTTTGCTTGCCAGCATATTGGCTTATGCACATTCTACCAGCAATCGCGATAATTTGCAACTACTAATTTGCAGATTAGACAAATGTTTTTTCTGGAAAAAACACAGGGCGGCAAATGGGTGGGGCGGAGCAGACAGCTGACAGGCACTGCGGGGTAATGAACGGCACCCCCTTGCCTCTCTCTTTGGGAGAGGTGTCTGAGCGAAGCGAAGACGGAGAGGGGAAACCAAGGTGCAACACCCTCTCAGTCACCTGCGGTGACAGCTCTCCCAAGGGGAGAGCCAAGGGGCTGCGCTAGTCCGTATCCAAATGCGCGAAATAGTCTTCCTTCGTGATCATCATCTGAAGAAAGCCATCCTCCATGCCCAATTCCCGGAAGCCTGCCCGGCGGTGGGTCTCCCATGCGGAAATTTCATTCCGGGCGACCTCAAAATCATTGTGTATTCTGGAAATGCCGCAGTCCCGGAAGGCGTGCTCCAGCATGAGCTTCAGCGAGGGAACAGCATATCCCTTCCCGCGATAGGGGGCATAAAGCACAATGCCCATGTCCCACCAGTCCTTTGCGGGGTTATAGTGAAAATTGACGTCGCCGATCCACGCGCCGTCGGCGCTGCGCTTTATGTAGGCATAGAACCGTTCCGGCTCCTGTCCTACCATATTCTCATACCATGCAGGCAAAACCGCATCGGGATAATCGACACAGCCGGTATCCCGGTGATAACCGTCATAGTTCACGTCCCAATTCGCGTTGTAGGACATGGTTTCGGGGTCGGACATCATTTTCTGATAGAACCAAAGGTCTTCGAGCTTCGGCACATATAATTCAAGCTGCTCCATAAGCGTTCCCTCCCTGCGGCATGTTTTTTGAAGACAAACATAGGGCGGGAAGTCCCGCCCTATGTAAGCAAAACTTATTTCTCGTAGCCGGGCTTGCCCAGAAGCTGGAACATGTTGCGCTTGTACAGCTCCACACCGGGCTGGTTGAAGGGGTTGACGTCCAGGATGTACGCGGAAACGCCGCAGCACAGCTCCAGGAAGTAGAACAGCTCGCCCACCTTCCGGTCGTTCAGCTCGCCGCAGTCCATGGTGATGACGGGCACGCCGCCGTCCACATGGGCGGCCACGGTGCCGAGGTACGCCTTCTCGTCCACGAAGTCCAGCGTCTTGCCTTCCAGGTAGTTCAGACCGTCCAGATTCTTCCAGTCGGAGCCGATGGTGTACCGGGCGGCGGGAGGATCGAAGCGAACCATGGTCTCGAAAATGTTCCGCTGACCCTGCTGGATCATCTGACCCAGAGAGTGGAGGTCGGCGGTGAACTCGGCGGTCACGGGGAACAGACCCTTGCCGTCCTTGCCTTCGGACTCGCCGAACAGCTGCTGCCACCAGCCGCCGAACATCTTGAAGCCCGGCTCGTAGCTCTCAAAGATCTCCATGGCCTTGCCGTTGCGATACAGCAGGTTCCGCACGGCGGCATACTGCCAGACGGGGTTCTCGAAGGAACGCAGATTGTAGCTTTCCTTGGCGTCGGCAGCACCGTTCATCATCTCCATGATGTCGATACCGGCCACGGCCAGGGGCAGCAGACCCACGGGGGTCAGCACGGAGTAGCGGCCGCCCACATCAGGCGGGATGACGAAGGTTTCCCAGCCCTCTTCCGTGGCCATCTGGCGCAGAGCGCCCTTGCAGGGGTCGGTGATGGCGTAGATGCGGCTCTTGGCGCCCTCAGTGCCATACTTCCGCTCCAGCATCCAGCGCAGGGCGCGGGTGGCGATGGCGGGTTCGGTGGTGGTGCCGGACTTGGAGATGATGGCGATGGAGAAGTCCTTGCCCTCCAGCAGCCGGGTCAGCTCGTTCCAGTGGCGGGTGCTCAGGCCGTTGCCTGCGAAGAAGATCTGGGGGTTGCCCTTGCCCTTACCGATATTGTGGTTGGGACCCTGCAGCAGCTCGATGGCGGCACGGGGGCCAAGGTAGGAGCCGCCGATGCCGATGACCACAAATACGTCGGAATCGCTGCGGATCTTCTCCGCCGCCCGCTGGATGCGGGTGATCTCTTCCGTGGCCTCCCGGACGGGCAGGTTCTGCCAGCCGAGGAAATCGTTGCCTGCGCCGGTGCCGTCCGCCAGAGTGGTGTGGGCGGCGGCGACTTCCTTTTCCATGGCCAGCAGGTCGGACAGGGTGACCTGACCCCATACATTGGAGATATCAACTTTAATCATGTCGTGGGACACGTCCTTTCGTTTATCTATGTGATTCTCTCATATGTTACCGCAAATTCGCCGGAAACGCAAGCCCCTTCACAAAAAGTTTCCATGGGAACTGTGCCAAACTTTTTTATATTTTCCACTGGTAATTTTGCAAGAATTATGTATAATGGAGAAAGAACTTCATTATCACGCAGGAGGAACTGACTATGAAATACGGATTTGGCATCGATCTCGGCGGCACCACCGTCAAGATCGCCTACTTTAACGAGGCCGGGAAAATGCTGGAAAAATGGGAAATTCCCACCGATACGTCGGAAAACGGCATCCGGATACTGCCGGATATCGCGGCGTCTGTCCGGGCCTTTCTGACCGAACGGAAAATCGCGGATTCCGACATTCTGGGTCTCGGCATTGGTGTCCCCGGTCCCGTCAACGCAAAGGGCGTGGTGAACCGGTGTATCAATCTGGGCTGGGATGTGTTCAACATCGCCCAGAAGCTGACCGAGCTGACCGGCTTCCCCGTAAAGGCGGGCAACGACGCCAACGTGGCGGCGCTGGGCGAATTCTGGAAGGGCGGCGGACAGGGCTGTGACAACATGGTCTTCGTCACGCTGGGCACCGGCGTGGGCGGCGGCATCGTGGTGGAGGGGAAACTGCTCCACGGCGCCCACGGCTCCGGCGCGGAGATCGGCCACCTCGTCCTGAACCGGGACGAGACTGTCCCCTGCAACTGCGGAAAGCGGGGCTGCGTGGAGCAGTACTGCTCCGCCACCGGCATCGTCCGTCTGGCCAAGCGCCATCTGGACAGCACCGACGCGCCCAGCTCCCTGCGCACGCTTAAAAACCTGACCTGCAAGGACATCTTCGACGCAGGCAAGGCCGGGGACAAGGAAGCACTCATCATTCTCGACCGGTATTACGCCTACATGGGCGAGTTCCTTGGCGACGTATGCACCACCGTTGACCCGGAGGTGGTGGTCATCGGCGGCGGCGTCAGCAAGGCGGGACAGGTGCTGATCGACGGCATTCTCCCCTATTTCCACAAGTACGTATTCCACGCCGCCAGCGGCGCCCGGTTCACGCTGGCCTCCCTTGGCAATGACGCGGGCGCATACGGCGCGTTCAAGCTGGCGCTGGACGCTTTCCACGCGTGAGTATCGCGGAGGATAAAAAGGAACGGTGAAATGCGCCGCTCCCGGACGTTTGCCCTGAGTAAATCGGAATTTACAGGAGACTTGGCATGTGGAAGAACAGGCTGAATCGTATATTGAATATCATAATGGGTTCTGTTGTGGGGGTATTCATCGGATATGGGTTATACTCTGTTTGGGATTATAAAACACATCCGGGGCTGTATGCAATGCAATCCGCACCCTGGTATACAAGCATATTGGTCTGTGGCATATTTGCCGCAGTCGTATTGCTTTTCGGAATGATCCTGAAGCTGATTATTCGGAAGTCAGGGGATAAATAAATTTCAGCTTGCCGAACGGATTCACGAGCGGGGCGTATCGCGGCATTGCCGCATGATACGCCCCGCTTTTTGCCTTGCAATCTGTCGAATGGTGTGATATGCTGTTCCCGGTGCTGCCAGCAGCGCCCCGGTAGGCGGTTCCCCTCGATTTTTTCGGGGGTGATGCTTCTTTTGCCCCCGATCGTAAAAGAGAGGGGGTGACGGTTATGGTTACATGGGATGGAATTTTTCAATTCTGCATGCTCATTGCCGCTGTCATTGCTCTGGTTTTTCAGGTCAATAATAAAGAGAAGTAACCGCTAACTCCCACAGTCTCGGTTACTTCTCTGTAATCAGGCGGGGAACCGACCTACTGGCAGCACCCCTGTATTCATAGTATATCCCAGAACTTCCGTTTTGTCAACAGCCCCGCCGGCCGGCGGGGCTGCTTTTGTTCTTATTCGGAGTCTACCATTTCCTGACGAAGCTCACTGCGGCGCACCAGGAAGCGGCGGATGGCGAACAGTCCCGCAATGCAGGCGATGCAGGCCACATTGCTCCAGGGGTCGTCGTGGCTCAGAATCACGTGACGGGTGATGGCTACGGTGAGCACCTCCAGAATGTTGGCGGGGGTGGTGTCAATCAGCATCCGCACGAATTCCAGTCCCACCACGATGGACAGCAGGTTATGGAGCATGTGGCTGACGTCGGCAAAATATGCCATCCCTTCGGTGACCATGTTCACTACCTCAATGCCCAGCGCGCCCACCAGTGCAATGAGGGTGATCCCGGCAATGATCCACTCCATGATCTTCAGCACCCAGCGGAAAAACTGTTCGGTCTTCCGGTCACGCTTGGCTAATTTGTCGATCTTTTCCTGCACATTGGGGTCGTCAGAATGGGTTGTCTGGAGCATGGCAATACCTCCCGGCGATGTTGTATTGCCATTATACACGGTTTTCCTCTGAAATGGAAGCCCTTTCTTTACCAGAACTTATATACTTTACTTCCGGTAGTGCTTCCGCATCTCCGCTCTTGCCGCTTCTACTTCCTCGTGAAGCTCCCGTGCGGACATCCGCAGAACGCCGCTTCCGAAGGAGGACAGCTGCACCAGTCCGTCGGAGGACGCCACCCGCACGGTGTAGTCCCGGCCGATCTCGTGGGCAAGCGCTTCAATGTAAGCATCGGCGGTCTGACCCTCTTTGGTGTAGACCACCTGAATGTTGTGGAACTGGCTCTTTTCGCCGGGGTTGCCCTTCTGCTTGTAGCCGTCGAATACCACCACCAGACGGCACTTTGTGAAGCCCGCGTAGCTGGAAAGCCGGTCACACAGCTGGCGGCGGGCGGCGTCCAGATCATCCTTGGCCTGCGCCGCCAAGTCCTCCCACGCGAAGATCACGTTGTAGCCGTCTACGATGATGTATTTCTGCCGGGGCGTCCGGATGGCGACATCGTCAGCCGCGGGACGGTTGGAGACGCCGTAGACGGGGCGGCGGATGGGGCCGAACTCCCGCTCCATGATCTTTTCCAGCTCTTTATCGTCCAGCCGGACGTTGCGGGTGATGATTTCGGGAGCTTTTTCCTCTTTCAGACCGCTTTCTAAGTGCATGTAGTCCTTCACCTGATTCCACTTGACGGTGAAGCCCGCCCCGTGGGCGCAGAAGACGGAGTCCGGGGTGTTGGCCAGATCGGCCTCCGGGTCGTATCCGGTTTCCGCGACCACGGCGTCGGTATTGTGGCAGGGGGCGTAGCCGTGGAGGGTCAGCTGCATCCGTCCCAGCCCCTGCGTATAGGCCGCCAGCGTGTCGGCGTAGTCCCTGATCTCCGACGCAGGGACAAGCCCCTTCAGCGTGGACAGCGCCCCGGCGGCCTCCGGCGCGTCGAATTCGCCGCCCATGGCGCGGATGTCCGTGATGGCGCGGCCGATCTGCTCCGTGGGCATGGTCAGGCAGAATTCATACCATGGCTCCAGCAGGACGGATTTCGCCTGCATCAGTCCCTGACGGACCGCCCGGTAGGTCGCCTGACGGAAATCCCCGCCTTCGGTGTGCTTTAAGTGCGCCTTGCCCACCAACAGCGTGATCTTCATATCCGTGACCGGCCCGCCCACGAGGACGCCCCGGTGGACTTTTTCTTCCAGATGGGTCAGGATGAGCCGTTGATAATTGACATCCAGCACGTCCGTGGGACATACGGTGTCGAACACCAGACCGCTGCCGGCGGGCAGCGGCTCCAGCAGCAGATGCACCTCGGCATAGTGGCGCAGCGGCTCAAAATGCCCGACGCCCTCCACCGTGTTTTCGATGGTTTCCTTGTAAAAGATACGCTGGTCGCTGAGGGTCACGTCCAGAGCGAAGCGCTGCTGCACCAGACTGCGGAAAACCTCCTGCTGCACCCGCCCCATCATCTGCACGTGGATCTGTCCGTTTTCCCAGAGCAGACGCAGCTGGGGTTCTTCTTCCTCCAGCTGCCGCAGCTTGGGCAGGACTTGTGCCGGGTCGGCGCCTCCGGGCAGATTCACCCGGTAGGTCATGACCGGCTCCAGCACGTAGGGCTGCCCCGCCGGTTCCGCTCCCAGAGACTGTCCCGCATAGGTTTCGGAAAGCCCCGTCACCGCGGCCAGCTGGCCGGCGGCAACTTCCTCCGGGGCGGCGAATTTGTCGGCGGAGTACCGCCGCAGCTGCACGACTTTCTCTTCCCGCGGCTCGTTCTTCTGATTTACATAACGCAGAGCAGAGCGAACTTTCAGACTGCCGCCTGTGACCTTCAGCCATGTCAGGCGGTTCCCCTGCGGGTCACGGGAGATTTTATAGACTTTTGCGGCGAATTCGCCGGGATAGGCCGTTTCCGGGGCGTATTTGTCCAGAATATCCAGCAGCGTCCCCACGCCGTCCAGTTTCAGCCCGGAACCGAAGCAGCATGGGAACAGCTTCCGTCCGGCGATCAGCGCCCGGAGATTCCCTGCCGTGACGCCGCCGGTTTCCAGATAGTTTTCCAGCAGCGCCTCGTCGCACATGGCAGCGTTTTCCGCGATCTCCTCCGGCGGCGCGGTAAAATCCACACAGGCGGGGCTGAGCTGCTGCCGCAGTTCGGCCAGCAATTTCTCCTTGCCCATTCCGGGCAGGTCCATCTTGTTGAGAAACAAAAACGTCGGTACCTGATAGCGTTCCAGCAGCCGCCAGAGGGTCAGGGTGTGGGCCTGCACGCCGTCGGTGCCGCTGATAACCAGCACGGCGCAGTCCAGCACCGGCATGATGCGCTCGGCTTCGGCGGAAAAGTCCACATGGCCGGGGGTGTCCACCAGCGTGACGGCGCGGTGCTCCGTTTCCAGCAGCGCCTGTTTGGAAAAAATGGTGATGCCCCTTGCGCGTTCCAGCGCGTGGGTATCCAGAAACGCGTCCTGATGATCGACCCGCCCCAGGGTGCGCCGCGCCCCGGCTTCATAGAGCATCGCCTCGCTGATCGTGGTCTTCCCCGCGTCCACGTGGGCCAACACACCAATACCACAGGGTGTCTTTTTCTGCTGCTCAGGCATGATGTCAGCCCCCTTTCATAGTTAATTTTCTGTATTATACCATGAAAGGGGGCTATAGTCGATAGATCGGCGTGGATTTTTCTTATATTTGTGGTATTGCCCGCCTATGGCGGTTCGTTATCTTGGGAGGTTTGGGAAAATTTGAATACGCACTTCCCCTTCGGGCTCCCGATAAATCGTTGCCCTTCTCATAACCAGTTTCCACAGGCCATTCTTCTCCTCCACAGTAAGCGCATCATAGCTATCCAGAATGTGCTGAGTGGTTGGGATCAGCTCAGCTGCTGCTCGTTTTCGCTGATTGCCGTCACTTTTCTGTCGAAGAAGATCCGTTTCGGATTCATTGGTCAGGATATTGGCAACAGAGGTCTGGCTCCACTGCCCTTTCCGTGCGGGAATGTGCATATCGTTCAGCCGATAGGCAATGGCATTGTAGCCCATACCCTGCAATCCATACATGCCAAAGATCATCCGAACTACGCTGGCTTCCTCTGGGATAACCATCAGGCTGTTTCCCTTTTCTCCGGGGAGCTTATAAGCCCGATAACCATAGGGTGCCATAGAACCCATAAACTTGCCCTCAGAAGCAGACTGATTTCTGCCCCGCACCAGCCGTTTGGTGATGGTTTTCAGCTCATAGCGGCTGAACATGAATTTCATATCCGTAAACTGCTCGTCGGATTCATTCTGCAAGTCGTAGATCTTGCCGGGGGTAACGATTTTACAGCCGTTGACCTGCAAAATCTGCATGATATAGCCGGATTCCATGGACGAACCTCTGGACAGCCGTTCAATATCCATGCAAACTACACCTGCATAAGCGCCTGTACTGACCATTTCCAATAGACGCATCATCTGAGGACGCGCAGTCAGAGATTCGCCGGACACCACCTCCTCCAGAACTTCATCCACATGAAGCCGTTTAGATTTGCATAGCTTTTCCAATGTAATTCTGTGTCGGCTCAGGGTTTCTGTAATCGAGATTTCTTCATAATCTGTATCCATTCTTGATTTGCGTAAATACATCAAATATCGTTGCTGGCGTATTTCTCCTTGGTGCGCTCGTCATGGGCTTCAATGCTCCCAATCTCCGGCCCCTTATATTTGGCGAAGCGCAGAATTGCATACTGAGGTTTCTCCATCAGGAATCCCTCCGTTTCTGCCAGACGATTTCATAGCCCAGCACGTCGGCAAGCTCCAGCACCTCTTTGTAACGGATACTCTCACGCTGGAGCTTGGCGGACAGGTTGGACACGCTGTCACTCCAACCGTACTCCTGAGAAAGCAGGTCTACCACTTCCTGCATGGTCATGCCGGTACGGATGATCTGTGCTTTTATCTCATTTCTTACATTCATTTCAAAATTTCCTCCTATTTTTTCTGTTGTCTGTTTCGGAAAGCGGGTGTTTATGCCTGTGAACTCGCTTTCCGATTTCGTGAATAATCGGTCTCCTTTGAAATCCGCTCCATTTTTCAGACGTGATGCCCTGTTCACAGGAAGCGCCCTCCGTTTTCACTATTCCGCGGGATTTGAGTGGGAACAGAGAAATACACCACAAAACCATGAATCTGCTTCACAATTCCCACCATCTCGATTTCGTGAAAAAGAGATATCAATCGGGAAAAAGCTTTGCGGATTCCAGTCCTATTGATTTTGACCGCGCTAATTCAGGCTGGTCCCGCTCGGTTTACATAAGAAAAGAGTATGGACTGAAAAAACGTGTACCATGTGTACTGGTGTACCGGGTAGTACACTGGTACGGACGGTACACTTGTTTTTAATCTGTTTTCTTTTTACCACCCAGGCCTTTGCAGCAGCTCAATCCCCATAAATCCCCTGGCATACCGTCCGCCGCCGATATGGACTTTGTTGGTGTATTCCAGATTATAGGCTTTCTCGTTCTGCTTCAGGTAGGCGGTCAGGCTTTTCTGGGCCAGCGGATTCAGGGCATTATCTTCGCACCATTGCTGGTACACATCGTAGATGGCTTTGGAACTGACCTCCGAATCTGCTTTCAGCCGGAAGTAGCCCTCGGATTTCATAAACTCCACGATATTGTTTCCGTCAGCCACAGCCGCTTCCATATTGGCACCGGCGCGGTCGCTGATGGTGAATTGGAAGTCATTGCGAATCAGCCGCCGCAGTCCTTCCAGCGCCCATAGGAAAATCCCTTCCTTTTCCTCACAGAGCCTTTCTGCCAGATAGGGATTATCTTTCCGATTGGGGTCACGCTCCTTGGCTTCCAGAATGATCTGCCTGCGGAAAAAGCCAAAGCTGCGGTCATGAAGGGCCTGCAACGTGCCGTTGCCAAAGGCCAGAAACCGTACCCGCATATCCGCCTGGTATAACTCTGCAAGCCTTTCTTCTCCAAATCCAGGGGCAGCTCCGCCGTGACGATAGACTTGATGTAGTTGGTCTGCTTCAGCGCCTCCATTTTCATATCGTCATCCAGCATCACCAGCATATTTTGCAAATCAGCCCGAGCAAAGGGGCTGGTTTCCACTTTGGAAAGGCTGCCGGTTTTCATGTTGCTGCCCAGCAGGGATTGGAGGACAATACCCACTCTGGATTTGTCCTCACCGCCTTTTCCGGTGATCAGCAGCATTTTCTGACCACGGGTGGAGGGAATCAGGCAGTAACCAAAGAACTCCTGCAAGGTGGGAATATCCTCCGGATAGAGAAGCTGGGAAAGGAAGGCGAGCCATTGGGAAGGCTCCGGCGCATCCGAGCGGTAGGCCACCGGCAAGCGATTCCGGCAGAAATCCTTCTCCTCCGAAAAGCTGCCATCCAGAAACACCGTGCCGTTCGCCACATGGATGCGATCCTCATACAGCGGCAGTGCATCCGCGCAGCACTCCATTCGCAGGACTTCTACAAGATTCGACACCTTTTTCCATAGCCCTGTGGTAATATGGTGTTTAATGTCGTCGTATACTTCTTTCCTCAGATGGTGTTCATCAGCCACCAGCCCATCTTTGGTGAAGAATGCACCGCCCACGCTGATCATGGGATGCTCCTCCAGGAATTCCCGGCAGAACAGCACCTCATTGATGGTCTTGTCATCCACCCACTCAGGCGCAAGGCTGGTATTTTCCGGCATGGCTCGGTTCCTCCTTTTTTTGTTTTTCCACATAGGCTTGCAGTTCGTAGATGCTCCCGTCTTTCAAAAGCAACCCCAGCACCTGTTCCCGGCGTGCCGGGTCGCCGGCGATCAGGGCATCCAGAAAGAAATTGACGGTTTTCTCCATCTGGCAGCTCTCCACAAAGCGGTCATTCATTGGCTCCCAAGGTGTGGCAGGCTCATAGCGAAGACGCCATATCCGCAGCAGCCGGAGATAGTCCCGCAAAACAAAAATGCAGAGCCGTTCCAAATTCGGGCACGGCTCTGCATGGCGTTTGGGGATATTGGGTTTCGTTGGCGGTCTGGGAATGATGCCGAAGTCCTCGGCAAGTTTTTGAGCGGCATCTTTGAGGCTGATGCCAAACAGCTTTGCGGTGAAGTCAATGACATCCCCGCTGGCCCCGCAGCCGAAGCAGTAGAACCGCTGGTCCAGTTTCAGACTGGGGTGATGGTCTGCATGGAAGGGACACAGTGCCATTCCATGAACATCCACTTCCAGTCCATACGCTTTCGCGGCCTGCCTGGTTGTCACAAATTGTTTTATGGTTTCAAAAAATTTCAAGTTATCTCTCCTTCGTTGTTATTGCAATTTGTTCGATCCCGTGATAGAATATACGAACACTTGTTCTAAGGTTGCAATCCTGCAATGGCTCCTTTCCGACACAGGTAATCGCCCTTTTGGGCGTGTCTGGATTACCCCCTCACTAATAGGAGAAATCAGAGGGGGAAATCGGAACCACTGGCAGAAAAATTTTCAAATAATTTTCGGAGGTGACCGGGGTGGAGAATCTGGAAACCGCGCTGGAACCGGAAGGTACGCGGACGAAACTGAAGCGGGAGCTTCGCGCGGAAGCCATGACCCGTTTGGAGGAAGCAGCCCGCACGGAAGCGGACTTTGAAAATGTGGTGGCCTGCTGGGACAAGCTGGATGCAAACCGGGAGCGGAAAGAACGGTATCACGAACCGATTCAAGGAGATATGGCGATGGAGTACGAACTCAAGTACAACGGCAAGCTCTTCCCGGAGTGGATGTGCGGTGCCAATTATACTTCTGTTCGGCAGGGTCGGTATCTGGATGTGATTTTCAACTGCCCTCACGAGCTGTACGAGATGACCGGGCATCCGATACTGTCCAAAACCTTTCAGGAGCTGGATGCCGAATACAAATCGCTGCTTTACTTTATGGTCGTTCGGGATTGGACACCGCAGACCTATGCGGTGGCGGTGGAACAAACGGACAGGAATGTGCGCAAAAAAATGACCCGGCTGATGAATAGAATTCAGAAAGAACTGTACACAGAGCTTAACGGAAAAACCAATCTGAGCCTGAGAGAAAAAGAATTTCTGGCTGAATATGAAAAAGCCACCCTTGCGGACGGTGAGAAAGAGAGGTGCACGGCATGAAAGACCTGTTCAAACACGCCAGCTCCAGCTGGGTAAGATACGACCGATATGAATGGAAGAAAGATAAGAACAACAAATTCTATATCACCCCGGCACCCAACGCCACGCCAAAGATTTATGACCCGCTGAAGGATTATCAGCAGATGGTGTTGGATGCGCTGAACGTGGGTTTGATGATTCGCACTTCCACCAAGCGAAAAATCCGGGAAGCCATTATGGGCTTTGTCAGCACATACGGGCTGCTGGGCCTGATGACCGCTCTGCCAACCACGCCTTCCTTCATTGACTACAAGGCTGTCTACCTTCCTACCAATCATTTTCTTCGGGAGGAAGTGATGGACACGCGAAAGTATCTTTCCCATTTCTTCCCTTTCGAGAAGCCGGACTTTTTCAAGAATGGAAAAGACTCACTGTGGAATATCAATGGAGACCGCACCATGATTGCTCTGGCAATGACATTCCGCAAGGAGCCGGAGGCACAGGTCATGTGCTTCATGCGTAACTACGCGGAACGCTACGACTGGTTGGAGCAGACCTTTCAGGACTGGTCATTCACTTTTCTAAGCAGCTTCCTGTTCTATGAGGATGATGAGGAGATGGACGAAGACATCCGTAACATTTACCGTCAGGGCATGGCTGCGTTTGGAGGAATCGCACCGAATTACCACATCGAGTTATGGGAACGGCCCACCATTGTTTGGGATTTTCATTCCCTGCTGCTGGCAATTCAGATGATGTTCAGCTTCATGCTGGCGGATGAGACTTCCAGTCTGAAGCTCTGCAAAAACTGCATGAAGGCATTCTTCGCCAAGGATAACGAGGAAGATTTCTGCTGCTCAAAGTGTGAAGCGGAATACAGTGACGAGAACAAAGAGTAACGTCGCTGCGGCGGGACGGGGGATGATATCCCTTTGGCTCCCCCGGTGATGCCGCTCCATTCCGAGGCCCCGCTGCGCTGCGCCTCTCCATTTCGCAACATCACCTACACCCGAACAGGCGGATTTTGCCTCGGGGCAAATCCTGAATTTCAGCGCGTGGCGCGCCAAAATCCGCTGTTCTGTGGCTGACGGAAAGTGCTTGTTCCGGCCCGAACACCCCCTTTCCGCCACCCACGGTCGCCAAAGGTATAACACACTAGACTTTGCGAGCAAAGTCGTGTGCCACGAAACCGCCGGTTTCTTTGGATTCTTCCGGCCACGGAAGGCTCTGCCCTCCTTTGGATTCCTCCCGCCAAGGCAGCGTCGCCGCCTTTGGAAACCACTGCCAAGGGTACTCTGTCCCCTTTGGATTCCCCAGCCAACAGGGCGCTCCCCGCCCCTATTGGAAACCCAGCGCCAAAGGAATTGCCGTCCCTTTGGAATCCCAGCTCGTTTTGAAATGAGTACCCACAAAGGAAAAATGGTTTATGGGCATTCAGTTCAAAACGCAAATAATCCCCAGAGCTTCATCCGGTAAAGGAAGCACTGGGGATTATCAATGCTGCATTCATTGAAACGGGAGAAATTCATGCGTCACCCACCGCTGCGGCGGTGCAATTCTCGGAACACTCACTTGTGTCCCGGCGAGGGTAAGCGACACGACTTTAGGTTATTTCATACGATGGAGCAGACAAAGCTGTTTTGCCAATCACTCATATTATTGGAATAGTGTGATTGAAATCACTTAAATCTACATAATTTTGTGATGAGCACTTATTGACACCCAAAGTCATAGATAATGCGTTTGGAACTTACTGAAATTTTACTGCCGTTTGGCACAAAAAGTTCAACAACAGTTTGACAATTCATTTCTATCTGGGTATAATATTATTGAAAAAAGAGCGGCGATTGGCAAAATATTTTCACCAGAGGTGGTTACATTGGATATTAAGCGTGATTATTATCTGCAAAAATTGATTGCAAAGAAACACAACGGTCTGATTAAGGTTATCACCGGCATGCGCCGTTGCGGCAAATCCTATCTGCTGTTTACCTTGTTCAAGAAGCATTTGCTGGAAAGCGGAGTTGCTGAGGATCATATTGTTGAGATTCCCTTTGACTCTTTTGAAAGCAAAAAGTATCGTGATCCGGAAGTTCTCTATCCTTATGTAAAAGAGAAGTTGGTTGATGATCAAAAATACTATATCCTGCTTGACGAAGTGCAGCTTTTGGGCGAATTTGAATCTGTGCTGAATGGCTTCATGCGTATTCCAAATGTGGATGTATATGTCACCGGCAGCAATGCAAAATTCCTGTCCAAGGATATTATCACCGAGTTCCGTGGCCGTGGTGACGAGCTGCATATGAATCCGCTGTCCTTTGCGGAATTCATGTCCGTTTACGACGGCAACAAGTACGACGGGTGGAACGAATATATGCTCTACGGCGGTCTGCCACCCGTAGTGCTGCTTCCTACCCCAGAACAGAAAATCGAACTACTGAAGCGGCTGTTTGATGAAACCTATGTAAACGATATCGTAGGCCGTCACAAAATTCGCAACAAGGATGAATTTGAGGAACTGATCAACATACTGTCCTCCGCCGTCGGCTCCCTGACCAATCCCAAGAAGCTGGCAGATACCTTCAAAGCCAAAAAACGCATTAAATTAAGTGTCAACACAATCAAGAGTTATCTGGACTATCTGTGTGATGCTTTTGTCGTCACCCGGGCAACCCGCTATGACATCAAAGGCAAAAAGTACATTGATACCCCTCAGAAGTATTATTTCAGCGATGTGGGCTTGCGTAATGCCCGGATCAACTTCCGTCAGATCGAAGAAAATCACACCATGGAAAACATTCTGTTCAATGAGCTGATTGCAAGAGATTTCAATGTGGATGTCGGCTTGGTAGTTACCCGCGAATACGATAGCTCCGGCAATCGTCAGCAAAAGCAGTTGGAAGTGGATTTCGTATGTAATAAGGGTGCAAAGCGCTACTATGTCCAGTCCGCTTTCGCCATTCCAGACGAAGCCAAAATGCAGCAGGAATCCAATTCTCTGCTCCGCATCGACGATACCTTTAAGAAGATTATCGTTGTCAAAGACACCCCCGCTCCCTGGTACACCGATGACGGCATTCTGGTCATCAGCGTGTACGACTTCCTGCTGAATGCGGACAGTTTGGATATGTGAGAGCAGAGAAAGGAGAGAATAATATGCTAGGATTACTGTACCCCGCTTACCAAAAATTCTATAGTGCGATCAGCTGTTTGGAGAGGTTCCGAAAAGAACAGGATTTTTTTGAGAACATTTCCTGCCTGGACACATTTTTCTCAGAGTACCGCAGCATTACTCTTGTAATGCAAAAATCTTTGGCACATACTCCGTATATCGGCACATACACAAATCTAGTTGCAACTGGATGTCTTGATCCGTGGTTGAATAAGCAAAGAGTAAAGTCTGTGCATACTCACCCGGTCGAATTTATCAAACAAGTAGATATTTCCATCTACTTCCCAGACAGAGGTATTGACCTGCTATCAGAGTCATTTTCTGTGGAAGGCGATGTTCCTATTAGCTCACTGAATGCCACCTTAAAAGCAGTTTTCGCTAGAATTAATCCGTTTGAGGTGTTCTTCTCTGCAAAGTGTTCCTTTCCGGAGAAAGATGCTGGGGAAGATGTTTTGAAAAAAGCATTGTCAGGCTTGGCATCTATGCAAGACTTTATGGATAGAATGCATTCAGCCGTCGGCGAGGATTGTCCTTTGTGTAACCAATTACGTGATAAGATAGCACACTCCAACATATTGCATATACCATTGGATTTTCTCACTGTTGACGATTATGTTTATTACCCGACTAGAGATGAGTTTGAACATGGCGGAAGACTTGCAGGTATGCTCGGTGGAGGCATGGTACCTCCTCGCTCTCCGTTGAAAGCCATGGATCGTTTTCATAGCATTCGTGAAGATGATTACTTTCAAAAATTTGTTGTTATGCATATCTTAATTGGCACTACTGACCTTATGCCGACATTCATGGTGGTATATAGGGACGGAACGTTCCAACTGATTACATTCCACGCAAACATTAAGACCACCTTTTATCGAAAAATTAACGAAGTAGCCGCAATTATTATGTCGGATGATGTACAGGAAGTATACTATATGATGACATATGTGCTATGTGATTACACCGAAGATAATATGCAGCTTAGCTCGAAAGAACGGATGGCTTTGGGAAAAGAAGAGTTCCTTACATTTATGAAAGTCGATGCAGATTTGAATGAGGAAGAATACTTCTTTGACTCTACCACACTGAGTCATCATGACAAACTTACCCAACATCTCTTAAGTGTCCCGAGTAAAAAGCTCAATCTTGGTGCAACTAATATGCGGCCAATTATTTCTGCGTTTAATGCTAAGGGATCAACAGATTGCACCTCGCCGGTATAATTACAACAAACACGCTACATTGCATCCATTGGCGACATATACAAATCAAAAAAGCACGCAAATCCACACGTCGCAAAATCAAAATCTCCACAGTTAACCCTCCAACAAAAAGAGGGGACTGTGGGGATTTTCAATCTAGCATTTATAGAACCGGGCTACACTCATACATCTTCTTGCACTTATCAGACTTTGTTACAACATACTTACGATACTGGTCGTCCAAGTCGTGGAACTTGTCTTCTGCGTATCGATAAAGTTTTTTCATGCAATCCTCATCGGCAGCAAACAAAATGCAGTCGATCTTAAATGCGGAAGGATCATCCTCATCAAAGTATTTTTTGCCGTAGAGATTGGGGAAACCGTAACCACCAAGAGTTGCATCTGCCGCACGCAGCTGTCTATCAAGGTCACTGTCGGTTGCAGTAAACATGTCCCGGATGACTCCATTGTCAATTGCTTCACCAAAGACATCGAAAATTCTTACAGACAATTTGAAAGAAAGAACTTTTGCGGCCAGCGCATCGTATTTGCCGGTCTTCATAAGTTTCTCAACATGGGCACGAATCATTTCTACCACTTCATCCGCAACCTCGTCGCTGGCTTTGGGATAGATATTAGCCTGTGTCAGCAAAGAAGCAAGACTAAGTAAGGATTTGAGGTAACCATGAATACGGACAGAGCGGACAAGATATGTCAAATAGCCTTGTTCGTTAATGAACTTGGTAATCCCCGTCCGATCAATATTCATTGTAGGGAATTCGGCCTGTTGATAGGTTTCCTGAGGAGCATCATGCTGTTGCGCCGGTTTCTGCTGATGCAGTGGTGTAGGAACTTGCTGAGGATGTGCGGGCTGAACGGAGACTGTTACTTCAGTATGCGTAGCACCAGTGCTTCCGGGATGCTGTGTCTGCACCTCAGTTTGACTCAGTTGTGTAAAGAAATCCGTTTGGCCTTCTAACGGTGTTTTGATCTTCTGTCTTGTCGGATTCACAGTCCAGGGAATGTAGGCAGGATTCTCCAAGGGCTCGCCGTCGATAACCGTCGGAATATCGCCACCCTCTGTCTTTTGCAGTTCCTCCACCACTTCCTTAACCGTATTCTGATTAAAGTAGGGTAGGAACAGCCGGACATCATTCAGGTAATCATCCACAAGGATATGGCACTGTAGCGGAGTACGAACCATTCTGCCAAGCAACTGTGCAATATATGTGGCATCGTTGGCATGGCGGAAGGACATCATTGTTTCAGCGCGGGGGCAATCCCAACCGGTGGAAAGGTTTTCTTTGAACAAAACAATGTGCACACGCTTATCATCTGCAATCTCTGGAGGTTCGATATGATGGACCGTTAATCCGTTTATTCTCAAAGTGCCGGTTGAACCAAATGTATGGACAACTTCGTGCTCTTTGAACTTGTAACCGATCCGTTCCTCGATTTTTGCAATCACATCGTCCAAGTTAGTGTAGGAAACTGTGCTGCCAGTACCGGGGCTAACCTGAATCACAAAGACGGGGTTGACCTGAGCGTAATGCTGCTCATAAGAATACTGATACCAGTGATTACATTTCATCTGCCATTCATCGGTGGCAGCCTGCAAAACAGCAAGCTCATTGTTCTTTTCCGGATTCTCCGGATAGGTAATGACAATACGATCCTTCAGCAGACCGGATGCGCGTACTTCCGCAGGGGATACCTCACATCTGTTCAGGGTGGAAGTGGTTCCGGCTACCAACTTGTTGAATCGATCAGCCGTCGCACTGACGCCAATAACAACAGGCATGGGCGGCATTGTCTGCTTGATTCCGTTTTCTACACATTCATAACCCTTCAGAAAACGCTGCATGATGGACGTTGCCTTACCTGCCTCTTTGCCTTGCATTCCTCGGTGAGCTTCATCTATGATGAAATACAGTCTATCAGATTTCTCCTTGACAGTGTTCGACAGAGTCTCCCATATGGTGTACTGCCGGGTGTCAGAATGATGCACCAGATTCGCAGCCTTGCTCAGTTTCTGTGTGTTCAAGAAGTAGATATAGCCGTCTTCCAACATTTCCATATCAAAGGATTCGTCCTCGATGGTAACGCACTGCTCAAAACGAATCTTATCGGCCTTTAGGTCGAACTTCTGCCGGGTCTGTTCATTCAACGCAGGAGAATCGGACAACCATACGAAAATTGCTTCCGGCTGTTCTGCAAACCGCTCTGTGCCGAAGTAGATGTCTTCTACCATTGCAGCCATGATAATTGTTTTACCTGAACCGGTAGGAGCCTGTAGAGAGATCACCTGGGGGATCTTAAAACTGCGGTAGGTATTCAGTGCAATGGCAGCATACATGCGCAGGTCGGAAACTGCGCGTTTCTGAAAGGGGAATAATTCAACTTTCATGCTCAGTTCCTCCCTGTGTTGATTCTGAAGTTGTCCAGATAATCCCGGTACAACTGATAGGTGTTGGGGGCGTTAATGTTCTTGATCATAGACCGGTAGCCAATCTCATAGTCCGTAACAATGTAAACGGTATCAATCTGCGGGATGCCATTGACCTTTTCTGCAAACTCTTCAAAGGATGCCTCATTAGTCAGTACCGCGAACTTGTTTTCAGGCAGGATCAGCATATCTGGAGTTTTTTCTCCATCCACCATGGGACAGGGGCCATAAGCACCGGCCTTCATCCACAAGGTAGGAAGCATTTCCTCGAACTGCCTGCCCAAAGCAACGGATGTCTTATCCAAGAAGCCCAGCTTAAAGAATGCGGCATTGGCCTTAAATCCATCAGCCATCGATCTGTCGCTACCAAGATAATTTCTTAATACCACAAAGGTCTGACCGTTTTTGTCATTCTTTAGAGTGACCATGCTGCCTTTGCGAATGGGAACACCGTAGAGCCGGGTGCTTTCCGGAAGATGTTCTTCAAAGACCAAACCGAATTTCTTTTGCTTGCTCAGTTTATTGGCTTCCTGTTCAATTTTGGCTCGTAGGATGGGATCCTGGATCTGTGCAATCAAATCATTTATAGCAGCCATATGTATTTCTCCTATCTCTTTTCGGTTTGCATCTGTTCCAATGCTGCGCGTATCTGATCCCACTGCTTGGGATCAGCCTTAATTAGCGCATCGATATCTGCCGGGATTTCATTTCTATCCTGTGCAGCCAAATCGAGCAGTCTATTTCGTCTAACCGGGTCTTTCCCGCTTTTTTCCTCCAATACGGAAAGTATCCGGTACTGAAGCTCCGGCGGAGGTGGAGCTGCGGTAATCAAGCCGTAAAAGGTCGGCTTAGCGATGCCAACTGCGTTGTAAAACGACTCCTGAGACATCCCTGCGCTTTTGATTTCCTGCACCAGAAATTCGCCAAAAGCTGTTTTCTGCCGTTTTTGTAGCCTTGACACCTGCCCTCACCTCCTAATAGTATGTATGATTACATACTAACATACTATGTGCAAAAACTCAAGCTTTTTCTTAATTATGACCTTCTGGAATACTTTGTAGCGCAATTAACATGCTGTAATCAGTGTTGAAGACAATTATGTTTTTACTTAAAACAAATGGCTAAATACGCCTTTTAGTGCTGTTATTTTTCGACAGTTTATGCTATAATTAGTCTGTCTTTTGGTGAAAACAGAAACGAAAAGAGGTTATTGTATTGGAAAATAAACTGGTGAAGGTGTATGCTGCATACCGCTCAGGATGTTTAGGCGACAATATTCTCGATACATACTTTCGCTTTTTTGCTAATATCATCTATGACCAACACTGGGAAGAAATTGATGAAGCCGTACTAGTGGATCATTTTTCCGATAGATACGGAATTTCTCTTCCTTTGCCGTTTGCGAGACAGGTATTAGGAGTAGGCATGGAAAACAAATCGATCATAGATGACCACGGAAAATACATCGCACAAAGGGATCGTATCAAGGAATTCCGGTTCGAGTCTACCGATTTTGATAGACGCTGGGATAAGATGCGATCTGAGTTTGGCTACTTTTGCAAAAAAGAGCAACTTGATCTGTCAGGCATTAACATTGACGAACGTATTTTATCATCATTGGAAACTCTCGATGAGAAAATTGTTGCAGGTGATGAACTTATTTGTGACGAAGGTTCCGACATTTTTGATTTTGCTTGGAAGAAATTTCTGGTTATTGCATCCCAGAAGAAGCAGGACAGCTATGATTTCATTGCATGCATAAGTGCAAGCAATATAATGAAGCAAGCAATCTTTTTTTCTGATACCGGTAATAGTACATTTAGCGGCTTAAATGTATACTTGGATTCGCCTATGGTATTTGCTCTTCTCGGCATGGATGTGCCTGCCCGCGTTGAATCATGCAAACAGCTAGTAGAGAAAGCGCAAGCAGCTGGTTGCCGTATACAAATTTTTGATCATATTTTCCAAGAAATTGATGGCATTGTTCTACGCGCAGCGGGGTGGGCACGTAGCCCTGACTATAGCGTCGATAAAGCCAATAACGTTACGCGCTACTTCCACGATAGCGATATGGACAAGCAAGCGCTTGCAGAATATTGTGAAAATCTGGAAGATATGCTCGCGGACCTTGATATCACTATTAAGCAAACAGGCTTTGATTTAACTGCTGCGGATTTCCAAGAGGATACCGGTAAGTTAAATGAAATGATTCAGCAGCGCTATCAAGAACAACGCCAAACCATTAGTGAGGAAAAGCAGCGAAGCATTGAGATTGATGTACGCTCTATCATTATGGTTTACCGTGAGCGTAGGGGGCAAACGTCAACTCGCATCCAAACATCCCGGGAAATCATGCTTACGTTAAACGGTATCGTTGCTAATGTCAGCAAGAATTATGAGAGCAATCAAAGCATAAATGCGGGACACATACCTGCCTGTATTTCTGCCGATTTGTTTGGCGCTGTTTTGTGGCTGTTTAGTCCTGTAGAGTTTGTTAATTATCAGAAAAAGCAACTGCTTGCAGATTGCTACGGCGCACTACGCCCAAACAAAAAACTACTAACTCAATATGTCGAATCGCTTCGGTTGGCACGGAATGCTGGAGAAATTGACGAAAAGAAGTTCTTGTTTATGCGTTCTCATAGTGTTGTATATGATGCGTTAATGAATGTCACCCGTGGTGATTATGCACGTTTCAATGAACGCACATACCGAGAAGTCTTTGACGAAATCCAAGAAAAAGCCGCGCAGCAGTATAAGGATGAGGTTGAAGCACATAAGCACACAAAAGAAACATTGGGCCAATCTAATTCGGAGAAGGACCATAAAATCGAGGAGCTTTCCGCCAAACTCAAGGCGATGGAGGATGCTACCGAGAAAGATATCAAATCTCGTGCAAAAGTTTGGGGCTGGATATATACAGTTTGTTTTGCTGGTTTGCCTTATGTTCTTTTGCTTACGGTCATGGAGATTCTGAAGCTAATCTATGTTAATACTACATTGCTTGGATGGATTGCTGCAGGTGCTGCGGTTATTATAGCAATCATACTTGCAACGCTTTTTGAGTTAATCAAAAAGTGGCTGTTTAGTTGCGCCGAAAAGCATCTGAGAAACCGTATAAAAAAGAATAAAAAGGAATGAGGGCAAGCAGAAAAGCCTCAGCGCAAAATGATATCGTATCTACCTACTAGGAATATTCGATTTAACGCGCAACAGGAGAGCCTGCATAAGCAAGCTCTCCTGTTAAATTTGCGTGTGAGAACAATAGACCCTTCTGGAATACTTTGTCGTAGGGTGGAGTGTAGTTATTTTGTTAGTTCCAATATAAGTTGCGCCCCGTATTTCAGGCCATCGAGAAAGGCTTTATGTTCATAGGCAGTACAGAGGCTGCAACAGAGGTTAAAGACGGCATTATTATCTTCCAGTGGCAAATGTCTCAGCAGGTCATCCAGTTCACGGAAGCCATCCCGGATATCCGGTGGGTCGGATCATTGGATTCCTGATAGGCTTGGTACAGCTGGTCCAGGACGGTTTTGCAGTCGCTGTCGCCGGAATCAAAGGGTTGCGCTTCGATGTAGGCTTTCAGCTGTTGGGTAATGCTATCCATTGTAGATCAGCTCCTCTCGGATGATCTCCTCGGCTCTGGTGCGGATATTGTTCATGCGCTGCACCCATACCATTGGATCGCTGGCTTTCAGTGCTTCCGTGATCCCCTCAGAAACTTTCATCTGATCAATCATCCGCTTCTGCCTGTCCTGCGCCTGCTGGTTCAGATCAGCAAGGTATGTCCACAGCTTGCCGGACAGGAGCAGGCAGTTGTACTGAATCGGCTTGTGCTCCCTCAGATACTCCCGGTGCATTCGTCCCCATCTGCCAATAGGGCGGATTTCTTCCGGCAGCGTCGGGTCTGGAATGTAGTGGTTACCTGAACGGATATAGTTGATGTCCATAATCAATCCTCCTTTACTTTGGCGTTGTCATTGTATCGGAGAACTGCTTCAGTGTCGATTGTGTCACAAAGTACAAATTGAAGTCAATATATCCACAAAATGCAAGAAAGCCCTGAGAAATTCAAACTTCTCAGGGCTGTTAAAATGTGGTACTCCTCTATCCGCTCACACATGGGCCAGCAATCCGGCGCACAGGGGCTTCTTTATATTGTTCGGCTGTTCTGCGGCCATAGGAAAACCTCCCTTTGGGTCAATACTGCCCGTATTGTACCACAAAGGGAGGCGATCGTCGAGAGATTTCTTTTGCCTTACGTGATATCGAGGTCAACCGTGACCTGATAGTAGTCGCAGGCGTGGGCGGTGTAGTTTTTGACGTTTTCCTTGGAGATCATGTTCATTTGCAGGAAGGAGCAGAAGACGTAGGCGTTGTCGTCCAGAATCATCTGCTGAAGCGTCACCGCCATCTCGCCCCGCCTGGCGGGGTCGAATTCCCGGGACAGCTGCTCGATCAGCGCCGTGACCTCCGGATTGTCATAAGCGCCAAAATTGTAGCTCATGCCGGGAACGCAGGAGGTGGTGAAGAAATACTGGGGGTCGCCGGAGGGAGCTGTTACCAGCGCGGAAGCGTAAATATCCCAGCTGCCCATGTCCGCCAGAAACTCCCGGCGGTTTGCAGTGCAGTTGATGTCCACGTCAATGCCGATCTCTTTGAGGGACGCCTGGGCGGACTCGGCCAGCAGGGGCAGCTCCTGACGGGAGGGGTAGGTCAGCCAGCGGACGGTCAGCTTCACGCCGTCCTTTTCCCGGATGCCGTCGCCGTCGGAATCCACCCAGCCCGCTTCCTCCAGAACCGCCTTCGCACCCTCGGGGTCGTAGGCTTCCGCCGTGACATACTCACCGCCAAAGGTGGAGAAGCCGTCGGGGAACGCACCGTTGGCCGCGACGCCGTGGCCGTCCAGAAGGGTCTTCACAAAGCCCTCCTTGTTGATGCCCATGACGATTGCCCTGCGGACGGCGGTGTCCTGCATGATGGGACTGGTCATGTTCATGGAGCCGAAGAAGGCGCGGGAGGTCTGGATGGCGGAGAACTGATAACCGCCGTTTTCAAAATTGGGGTAAGCCTCATAGGCCATGCCGTAGGCGGCGTCAATATCCCCGGCCTGTAGGGCAGCGGAGAGGGTGTCGCCGTTACTAAGGGTGCGGATGGTCAGCTCGTCAATTTTGGGCGTGCCGTTCCAATACTGGGTGTTGGGGGTCAGGGTCAGGTGGTCGTCCGTGACCAGCTCCTTTACAACGTAGGGGCCGGTGCCAACGACAATGCCGTTTTCAAAATCCGACGCGTCCACATCGATGATGCAGCCGTAGGGGTCGCCCAGATAGTTCATCAGGGCGGGATTGGGCTCGCTGGTGGTGACGGTCAATACCTGACCGTCGGCGGCCACGTCCACGATCTTCGTGTCGCTGGGGGCGCGGTCGTGATTTTCCAGCAGGTGGTTCAGGCACTGCTTTACGGCCTCGCCGTCCATGTCCCGGCCGGAGGAGAATTTCACGCCATCCCGGAGGGTGATCGTCCAGGTGCAGCCGCCGTCGTTTGTCCAGTCGGTGGCCAGCCAGGGTTCCAGCTCCATGGCGTCGGTGTAATGCACCAGGGTTTCCCCGATGCCGTAGCGGATGCAGGCCCAGCCGTTGTAGGTGCGGTGGGGGTCAACGGTTTCTTCCCAGTTTTCGGAGTTGAAGGTGGTGTCGCCGATGACCATGGTCTTTTTGGCTGCCGCGCCGCCCTCGGGAGCTTTGCCGCCGCAGCCGGTCAGCAGAGCAGCTGCCAGACAGGCAGTCAGCAGGAGAGAAATGATCTTTCTCATGATGGATTCCTTTCGTATTCGGTTATTTATGTCCTGCCGGACGTCACGGCATAACATCATGATAATACGCTGTCAATTAAGCGTTTGGTGTAATCGTTTTGGGGATTGCGGATGACTTCATCCGGGGTGCCTTCTTCCACGATCTCGCCATGGTACATCACCAGTACCCGGTCGCAGAATTGCTGCACCAGAGAAATGTCGTGGGAGATAAAGAGAATGGAGAGGCCACGTCCCCGCTGGGTTCTCAGGGTGTTCAGCAGTTCCAGAATTTCCTTCTGCACCGTCACATCCAGCGCGGAGGTGATCTCGTCGCAGATCAGGAGCCGGGGCGCGATGGCCAACGCCCGGGCGATCGCCGCCCGCTGGCACTGCCCGCCGCTGACCTGATGAGGGTAGCGATCGGCATATTCCGGGGGCAGGCCGCAGTCTTTCAGAAGGGCTTCCACTTTTTCTCGGGTTTCCTTTCGGGAAAGTCCGGCATTTCGCAGGCTTTCGCCGATGCCGTCGCCCAAAGTGCGGCGGGGGTCAAAGGAGTCCGCCGGGGTCTGGAAAACCATCTGCATGGTTCTGTAAACCTCCCGCAGCGGCTTGCCTTTCAGGTGGGTGATGTCCTCGCCGTCCAGAAAAACGGAGCCGGAGGTCACGTCCACCAGACGGGCGATCATGTTGACGGCGGTGGTTTTGCCGCTGCCGCTTTCCCCGATGATGGCGAGACACTCGCCGGGGAACAGGTCAAAGCTGATATTTTTCACGGCGGTAAAGTCCGCCTGCCCCTGCCGGGAGAAGGTTTTGGTCAGACCGCTGACTTTCAGGATCGGTTCCATGTCTTCACCTCCGGAGCCGGGGCACGGCCGCAAGGAGCGCTCTGGTATAGTCTGCCTGAGGATTTGCCAGAACATCCCCGGTTTTTCCGTATTCCACGGTCTTGCCGTCCTTCAGCACCAGCACGTTGTCGGCCATGGCGCCGATGACGCCCAGATTGTGGGCAACGAGGACGATGGCGGTGCCGAAGGTGTCCCGCACCATCCGCATTTCCTCCACCACCTGCTTCTGCAGGGTCACGTCCAGCGCGGAGGTCGGCTCATCTGCAAGCAGAACGCCGGGGCTTAACAGCATGGCGGCAGCAATGCCCACCCGCTGCTGCATCCCGCCGGAAAGCTCGAAGGGGTAGCTTGTGAGAATCCGCTTCCCGTCTTCAAAGCCCAGCTTGGCGAGCATTTCCAGCGCGCGCTCTTCAAACGCCGCCTTGGAAATTTTGCCATGATCCCGCATGGCCTCATACAGCTGCGCCCCCACCGTGCGGATGGGGCAGAAAGCGCTGCCCGCGCTCTGGAAGATATAGCCCAGCTCCGGGCCGCAGAGCTTGCGTAATTCCTTTTGGGGAAGCGCGGTGAGGTCACGTCCCTTGTACCGGATGCTCCCCCCGGTGACGCGGCCTTCACTGCCAAGCAGACCCATAGCCGCTTTGATCAGGGTGGATTTGCCGCTGCCGCTTTCCCCCACAATGCCTAAGATCTCGCCGGAGGACAGGGAAAAACTCACATCCTCCACGGCAGGCTGCCCCAGATAGGCGATGTCCACATGCTCGTATCTCAGTAAGGTTTCCATGTTCTACCTCCGGCTTTTGGGGTCTGCGTAGTCCCGGATGGTGTCGCCCAGAAGGTTGAAGATCATCACCGAAATGAAAATGGCAATGCCGGGGCTGAAGGTGATCCACGGGGAGGTGGTCATGAGACTTCTGGTGTCGCTCATCATGCTGCCCCATTCGGGGATCGGCGGTTTCGCACCCAGCCCCAGAAAACTCAGCGCAGCCAGCTCCATCATCATAGTCCCGATGTCCAGCATGGCTGTGACCAGAACGGGGCCGATGATGTTGGGCAGGATGTGCTTGAGGATGATCTTTCCCGTGCCGCTGCCGGACAGCCGGACGGCCTTCATCCACTGGGTTTCCTTCTGCGCCAGAGTCTGGCTTCGGGCGATCCGGGCGTATTTCGGCCACGAGATCGCCGCCAGTGCGATAATGGCGTTTTGCAACCCGCCGCCCAGCACCCCCGCCACCGCGAGGGCAAACACCAGACCGGGGAACGCCAGAAACACGTCGGAAACGCGCATCAGCACCGTATCGGTCAGGCCGCCGACCCAGCCGCAGGTCACGCCCACCGCCGTGCCAAGGGTCGTGATGATGGCTACCAGCAAAAGCGTGGAAAAAATACTCGCCCGGCTTCCGGCAATGACCCGGGACAGCATATCCCGGCCATACCGGTCCGTTCCGAGAGGGTGGGCTTTGGTAGGCGCCTGTTTGGCGATGTCCAGATTCTGGAGGTACGGGTCATAGGGCGTCAGGTACTCCGAAAAGAAGGAGCAAACAATCAGGGCGATTGCCAGGACGGAAAAAAGAATCAGGCGGGCTTTCACCGTGTTTCGCCTGACTGTGCCTATGGAGGTTTTTACGGTCTTCATCCCGCCTGCACCCCCAGTCGGATTCTCGGGTCGAGGACGTGGTAGAGAATGTCCGTGACCAGATTCACCATCACGTAAATGATCGCCATCCAGACCACATAAGCCTGAATGAGGGGGTAGTCCCGCATGGTGATGGCGTCCACCGCCAGCTTCCCCACGCCGTCCCACATGAAGATGCTTTCGATAATGGCCGTGCCGCCGAGCAAACTGCCGATGGACAGCGCCAGCAGGGTCAGAATGGTGAGCATGGCGGATTTCAGCACGCTTTTCCACAGGATCACCCGTCCGCGCACGCCTCTTGCCGCCGCGCCGAGAACGTAGTCCTTGTTCAGTTCCTCCAGCACCGCGGCTCTGACCTGCCGCATATACTTGGCGGACATGGCAATGGCCAGGGTCAGGGTGGGGAGGATCGCGCCCTGCACCGTCGTCCCGCCGGAAATCACGGGCAGAAGCTTCCATTTTATGGAAAACAGCTGCATCAGCAGCAGCGCCACAAAAAAGTTCGGCAAGCTGTTGCCGATGAAGCTGAAAAACCGCAGAACATAGTCTGTAAATTTATCGTGCTTCACCGCCGCCCAGATGCCCAGCGGGATGGAAATGATCACGGTCGCCCCGATAGAGAGCGCCGTCAGCAGCAGCGTCGCCGGGAACTTGGACACAAACGTCCCGAACACATCCTTCCCGGAAACGTAGCTGACGCCCATATTGCCGGTCAGCAGCCCTCTCAGCCATGCGCCATATTGCGTCAGAAAGGGCTGGTCAAGCCCCAGCTCCGCCCGTTTGGCGTCGATGATCTCCTGGGCTACCGCGCCCTTGTCGCCGTACAGCTCGATAATGGCGTCGCTGCCTGCGGCGCGCATCATGGCAAAGGACAGAAAGGTAATGCCCAGCAGCACCGGGATCAGCTGCAAAAAGCGCTTGCCTATATATTTGTTCAAAATGGATATCCCCTTTAGGAAGCCGGTGCTTCCTCAGCTTTCCAGCAGTCCCGCTTTCCGCCCCTCGATGAGGAACATGGGCGTGGAGGCGTTGTTGATGCGCTCCTCCTTCGTCCAGACCCGCTGCCAGATGTTCTCGTCGGCGCTCGCCTGAATGCCAAAGCGGCTCAGGACACGCAGATCCCACTGGGGACGGTGCTGCCGGGACAGGGGGGTCTTCCGGGCAATGGCCTCCATGGCGTCCACGTCCGTTCCGGCGTTCTCGTCCCGCACGTCGGAGACGGCCAGATTCTCCCGGTCCCGCTTGTGACCCAGCTCCGCTTCCTCGTCCCACAGGTACCGGTACCAGTTGGCGTCGAAGTTCAGCAGCAACCCGCCGGGAGCTAAGACCCGTGTCCAGTGGCTGTAGGCCTTCTCCGGGTCGTGGAGATTCCATGTCACGTTCCGGGTGACCAGCACGTCAAAGCTGTAATCCGCGAACATCAGTTCTTCGGCGTTCATCTGGTGGAAGTCGATCTTGTCCGCGAGAGCGCCCGCGTTGCGCCGGGCTTCCTCCAGCATGGAGGCGGTATAGTCCACGGCGGTCACCTGATAGCCCATTCTCGCCAGAATGATGGCGAAAAAGCCCGGGCCGGTGCCCACGTCCAGCACCCGGATGGAGCCGGGCTTCCGTCCCGGAAAACGGGCGGCGATCCGTTCCTGAATGGTGCGTCCCCAGACGCGCTTCTGGTCAGTTGCCAGTTCCTCCTGATTTACACCGGAGTAGCCGGGGGCGCGGTGCGTCCAGTAGTGGATATTTTCTTCCTCATAAGTAGCAAACCGGTTCATATGGAATCCTCCTGTACCCGGCCAACTGTCAGGACAGCGGCGGGAATTTTGGGAACTTGTATATTTGTATGGACCTATACTAGCACACGAAAAAGGTCGGCGGAAGCCCCCCTGGGGGTTGCAAATCGATAAAAATTTATGGAAAAACTGCAAAACAACGCCGCGCAGGCTTTTCAGCCCCGCGGCGTCCGGAATCATATTTATTTCTGCGCAAACACGCCGAACATGGGCGCGTGGACAAGGTCAGCCGCCCCCAGCACCCGCCGGCCTACCGTCAAGTCCGTCCGGCAGCGGGAAAACCCGACCTTTTTCAGCACGGCTTCGTCCCACGCGGGCCGCTTCTGCCCCACGTCCAGCGCCAAAGTGATGGCGTTGTTTTCCTCCACCAGCGCTTCCGTCATGCCCACATGGCCGTAGGGGCTGTCCGGCGCTACGGAGCAGTTCTGGGTGCTTTCGCTGCGCACGTTCGCCGCGTAGTCCGCGTCGAAATTCAGGAGCAGCCCGCCCGGTTTCAGCACCCGGTGCCACTCGGCGTAGGCTTTCTCCGGTTCCGGCAGCGTCCACGTCAGATTCCGGCTGAGCACGACATCGAAGGTGCCGTCCGGGAAATCCAGCTGCTGGGCATCCATATGCCGGAAGGCAATGTCCAGCCCAAGACCTGCCGCCATGGCGGCGGCTTCCTCCAGCATGGCGGGGGTCAGGTCGATGCCCGTCACCTTATGTCCCAGCTTCGCCATGAGAATGGCAAAAAATCCGGTGCCGGTGCCCACGTCCAGAATGTTCAGCGGCGACCTTTCAGGCAGCCGCGCTTCCAGTTCTTCCTGCCAGCGCCGCCCCATGATGCTCCCCAATTCGTTTTTCCGCACGGCTCCAAAGTCATGAGACCGTATCGTCCAGTAGCGTACAACCCTATCTTCAATGGCGCAGTTTTCCATGATGTTCTCTCCCAAGTTGGTTTCCCGATATTGTATCCCCCTTTTGACGATTTGAGAAGCCCCCCGGGGGGATACCGGGCGTTCGTTTTTCTCCCCGGCAGTGCAGTTCCGGCGGTGATTTTGAAATTTATCATTTATTCCAAAAAATAAGGGTTGATTTTTTCTTCGTTTGTGTGTATCATATAAAAATTCAACAGGAGCGGTCTGCGGCGCGCTTTGTCTTCCTGCGGCTGAACCTCTCCATACCAACTATATTGAAAGGAGCGTTGTCCCTTGCTGACTCCATTTTACGAAAAGCTGCACATTACGGATACCGTCTCCGTGATTATCGTTTCCATCGCGCTCATGCTGATCTGCGGCTTCGCGGCTACCCGTGTCACCAAGCGGCTGCGGCTGCCCAATGTCACGGCGTACATCGTGGCGGGCATCCTCATCGGCCCCTACTGCCTGAATCTGGTGCCGGGAAACGTGATCGACGGCATGGATTTCATCGCCGATATCGCGCTGGCCTTTATCGCGTTCAGCACCGGCGAATTTTTCAAATTCGACACGCTGAAAAAAAGCGGCGCAAAGGTCATGGTCATCACGGTTTTTGAGGCGATCCTCGCCTCGGTGCTGGTGTTTATCATCACCTTTTTCGTGCTGGGACTGGAGCTGAATTTCTCCATCGTCCTTGCCGCCTTGGCTTCGGCTACCGCACCGGCCTCCACCGTTATGACCATCCGCCAGACCCACGCCAAGGGCGACTTCGTGGACACCCTTTTGCAGGTGGTGGCGCTGGACGATGTGGTTGGACTGGTGGCCTACAGCATCGCCATTTCCGTAGCGCTGGCTTCGGCCACCGGCGCGTTCCATGCCGGCGCTATCTTCAAGCCTCTGGCCATCAACGCGCTGGTGCTCCTGCTGGGCGGGGGCTTCGGCTTCTTCCTGAAGCTGCTGCTCCACAAGCGCTCCACGGATAACCGGCTCATCGTCTCCATCGCCCTGCTGTTCGCCTTCTGCGGCATCTGCGCCATGCTGGACGTTTCCCCGCTGCTGGGGTGCATGTCCATGGGCATGGTCTACATAAACCTCACCGACGACAAGCGGCTGTTCCAGCAACTCAACTATTTCAGCCCACCCATTCTGCTGCTTTTCTTCGTGCGTTCCGGTCTGAACTTTGACCTGGATGCCCTGGTGGACAACTCCGAGAGCATCGGCACAACGCCGTTGGTGGTGGTCGGTATCCTCTATTTTCTGGTGCGTATCGTGGGCAAGTATGCCGGTGCGTTCCTCGGCTGCCTTGTGACGAAGAAGGACAAAAAGGTTCGCAATTTCCTGGGGCTTGCCCTGATTCCCCAGGCGGGCGTGGCCATCGGTCTGGCGGCCACCGGCGCCCGGACGCTGGGCGGCGAGGTGGGCAACGCGCTGGAGACCATCATTCTGGCGTCCAGCGTGCTTTACGAGCTGATCGGCCCCGCCTGTGCCAAGCTGTCGCTGTACCTGTCCGGCTCCTACTCCAACAAGCTGGAAGACCTTGCGCCCATTCCGGCTACGGAGCCGGGGCAGCCGCCAAAGTCTGAGGTGGAGCTGCTGATTGAGCGGATTCAGGCCATTCAGCAGGAGCTGCCCAAGCACAACAACCCCTATTACGAGGACGAACAGGCATTCACCGAAGCCGCGGCGGAGCATTCCGCCCAGATGGAGGCGTTCTTCGGGACGCCGGGGAAAGCCAACACCGCCATGCCGGGGAGGAAACGGAAATGAAGGAACTACTGTCCATAGAGGATCCCATTGCGGGTCTGCTTGGTGCCTGGAGCGCGGGTCTGAATCTCGGCTCGGCACTCCTGCGCATCGCGCTGATCGTGGCGCTGGCGGCCTCCATCGGCTGTGAGCGCTCCAGCAAGCGGCACAGCGCCGGTCTGCGCACCTTCGTGCTTGCGGCCTTCTCCGCCACGGTGTCCATGCTGCTGGATCAATACGTATACGTGCTTCTGGGCTGCAAGCTGCCGCTGCTGTCGGCGGCAACGCTGCTGGCCGTCACCTCCGTCAGCGCCAATTCCATTCTCTATTCCTCCCGGGGGCAGATCAAGGGACTGACCACCTCGGCGGGACTGGTGAGCTGCTGCATTCTGGGCTTCGCCACCGGCGCGGGGCTGTATGCCCTGACGCTGATCGTGTACGTTTTCCTGCTCTGTATCCTCGCGGGCTTCCCTGCCTTTGAAGCGTACCTGAAAAACCGCTCCAACCATTTTGAAGTCCACATGGAGCTGAAAAGCAGCTTCTATCTCCGGGATTTCGTCACGGTGAGCCGCCGCCTGGGCCTGCGCATCGACGACATCGAAGCCAATCAGGCTTACGCCGGTTCCGGGCTGAGTGTGTATTCCGTTTCGTTGACCATCTGCTCCCAGGAACTCAAGAAATACAAGACCCACGTGGAGATCATCGAGGCGCTGTCCTCCCTGGATTACATCTACCACATTGAAGAAATGCATTGAGTCAAACACGGTGCAGTCCCTTTTACCGGGACTGCACCGTGTCATTTACTGTTCCCCCGTCTCCTGGCACAGCGCGATGAAGCGCTGCATACTTTCGGAGAGGTATTTCCGCTTGTGGTAGACAATATTCAGAGTTCGCCGCAGCGGCTCTTTCAGCGTAAGCGGCACCACATTGCCGCTGGCAACGTCCTGCTGGATCAGGAGTTTCGGCAGTACCGCCACGCCCAGCCCTTCCACAACGGCCTTGATCAGCGCCTGCGTGCTGACGCTCTCCCAAGCGGGCTGCACCGAGAGCCGGTGCAGCGCGAGATACCCGTCCAGCGCCTTTCTTCCGGCACTCCCCGGCTCCCGCATCAGAAAGGGAAACTGCGCCAGCTCCTGAATGGTCACTTTCCCCCGCCCCGCGAGCGGGGAGTCCAGCGGCACGATGGCTTGCAGCTCGTCCCGGGAAAAGGGGACGGCTACCAGCTCTTCGTGCTCCGGCTGGGTCTCGATCAGCCCCAGGTCAATGCGGTTGTCCAGAACCAGCTGCTCCACCTGACTGGCGCGGCATACCTGCACGTCTACGTGCAGCGCCGGGAATTCCGCCTGATACTGCCGCACCAGCTCCGGCAGAAGATAGGTGCCGATGGTGACCGTCGCCCCGATGCGGACGGTGCCGATGGCGTCCCAGTTGCGCATCCGGGTTTCCAGCTCATCCATCAGCGACACCACATGGACGGCGTAGCCGTAAAATTCCCGGCCGCACTCCGTGGGGGATATCCGGCGTCCCACCCGCTCGAACAGCGTCACGCCGTAGTAATCCTCCAATTCCCGCAGCGCCAGACTCACCGAGGGCTGGGACAGATGCAGCGCCTGCGCCGCCTTCGTCACGCTGTTCTGGCGGTAGACCTCCACCAGAATCTTCATATGCCGCAGCGTCATAGCCGTCCCCCATTCATATCGTTTTTTATATGTATTTCATATAATAATTCTATTTTACAAATAAGTCAAGTGCTGGTAAACTGGGGGCATGAGGAGGTAGAAGTATGACTGACAAAAAGAAAATTCTGGCGAAATTGTTTTTCTCCACGCTGTATTTAAGCGCGTTTACCTTCGGCGGCGGCTATGTTATCGTCACGCTGATGAAGCAGAAATTTGTGGATGAGCTGCACTGGATTCAGGAGGATGAGATGCTGGATCTCATTGCCATTGCTCAGTCCGCCCCCGGAGCCATCGCCGTCAACGGGGCGATCGTGGTGGGCTTCAAGCTGGCGGGTGTCCTCGGCGCTGTTACCGCCATTGTTGCGACCATCATCCCGCCGTTTCTCATTATTACGGTGATCTCCTACTTTTACGAGCTGTTCCGGGACAACTATATTGTCAGCAGCGTCCTTTCGGGTATGCAGGCCGGTGTGGGCGCAGTCATCGCTTCCGTGGTGCTGGACATGGGCGGCGGCGTCCTGAAGCAGAAATCCGTCCTCTCTATAGTTGTTATGTTAACCGCTTTCATAGCGACCTACGTTTACAAGGTCAACGCGGTGTATATCATTCTGGCCTGTATCGCCATCGGCGTCGTCCGAACGGTCGTCCAGCAAAGGAGGAACGCCCAATGATCTATTTACAGCTGTTCCTCAGCTTCCTGCAAATCGGCGCGCTGAGTTTCGGCGGCGGCTACGCCGCCATGCCGCTCATTCAGGCACAGATCGTCACCGAACACCAATGGCTGTCCATGAGCGAGTTTACCGATCTCGTGACCATTGCGGAAATGACCCCCGGCCCCATCGCCGTCAACTCCGCAACCTTCGTGGGAACGAAAATTGCCGGGATTCCGGGGGCGCTGGTGGCTACCGCTGGCTGCATTCTCCCCGCCTGCGTTCTGGTGACGCTGATTGCAAAGCTCTACCTAAAGTACCGCAATATCGCGGTGTTGCAGAGCGTTCTCGGCTCACTGCGTCCGGCGGTGGTGGCCATGATCGCTTCGGCGGGCGTTTTGATTCTGCGCAACGCCTTCTGGAGCGGTGCGATCCGTCTTTCCGGCACGAACTGGAATATGGTTGCCCTGTTCGCTGCGGCGTTTCTGCTCCTGCGGAGGACAAAGCTCAGTCCCATTCTGGTGATGCTGCTGGCGGGAGCGGCCAATCTGGTCATATCCCTGATTACACCGTAAAAAATCTCGAAAAAACCACTTCCGCCGCCGACAGGACGCCCATGTTGGGGGTGCCTGCCACCGGGAGAATGCGGGTGTCATTCCTGCCCCGGTACAGCGCTTTCGCGCTGATCTCCCGCTGGAGCCGCCCGATCAGAAGCTCGTGCCGGCAGCAGATGTCCCCCGCAAGATAAATGCTGTCCACGGGGATCAGATTCAACAGGTTAATTAAGCCTGCCGACAGATAGACCGCTTCCTGATCGAGAAGTTTTTGCGCTTCCGGGTCGTCTGCATGGTCAATGAGGTCGAACCAGTCCCGGAAGCCGGAACCCTCCAGCAGCGCCGGGATCGAGGCGTAGGTTTCCAAACACCCCCGGTTGCCGCAGGCGCACAGCCGCCCGTCGAAGCGGATGGTGGTGTGACCCAGCTCGCCGGTAAAATTCCCCAGCAGCTCCCCGCCGGACACAATGGCCGCGCCGATGCCGATGTCAATGAAAAGCAGCATAAAGTTCCGGCTCTGCCCTGTGCTTTGCTGATGCAGCGCCATGGCGCAGACGTCGTGTTCCAGATACGCGGGCAGCCCCAGCGCGTCCGACAGGCGCTTGCCGATGTCCATGCCGTGCCAGCGCTCGAACCGGGGCGGATTGAGAATGCGGCCGTTTTTGCAGTCCAGCGGGCCGGGGGCGCTGATGCCGATGCCCAGCACCTTGCGCCTGTCCACGGATTCCAGCAGGGACGCAAGCGCCCCGGCGATGGCGTCCGTCATGTTGCTTTGCTCCGGCAGCTCCCGGCATTGCAGCAGGTTGCCGCCGATATCGCACAGTCCCACCGTGCAGCCCTTTCTGGCCAAGTCCACCGCGAGGGCATAATAGCTGTCCGCCAGCAGAGCCAACGGCGTGGCACTGCGCCCCCGTCCGGCGGACTGGGGGGCAAGTTCCGTCACAACGCCTGCGTTCAGAAGCTCCTCCACGATCAAAGAAGCCGCCGCCCGTGTCAGACCCGTAGCCCGCGCCAACTCTGCCCGGCTCATGGCCTGACGGCGGAGAATGCGGAGAACTGCCTTGCGGTTGTATTCTCTTGTATAGTCGGCATTGCGCGGCTTCTGCGTCATTGAAATCCCCTCAATTTCATAGCTATAATGACCCGGGACGTGTCGCCCCGGGTCAAGATTTTATCCCATTGCCTTCAGAACCGCGTCCATTTCCGGAATACTGGGAATGCCGCCGGAATGCTCTGTGGACAGGCTGGCCGCCGCGGCGGCGAAGCTGCCGATGTATTTGAGGTCGTCTTCCGTCAGCTCGCTGACGGGCTTGTCCAGCTCCAGCAGCCTTGCCATGGCGCTGCCGCCGAAGATGTCCCCCGCGCCGGTGGTGTCCACGGGATGCACCTTGGGGCAGACGGCGCGGAAAGCGGCCGTCTTCGTTTTCAACAGGCAGCCGTCAGGCCCCAGCGTCACCATGGCGAGGGACACGCCGAACTCCGTCAGCAGCTTGTCCGCGCCCTCTTCCGGGGTGCAGTTCCAGAGGAATTCCACCTCGTTGTCGCTGATCTTCACCACGTCCGCCTGACGCAGACTCCAGAGCATCTGCTCCTTCGCCGCGTCCGCATCCGGCCACAGGGGAAGCCGCAGATTGGGGTCGCAGCTGATGAGCTTCCCCTGCGCTTTGGCGTAGGCCACCGCCTTTTGGGTCGCCGTGCGGACAGGTTCGTCCGTCAGGCTCAGGGTGCCGAAGTGGAACACCTTGGCCTCGTCAATGAGGGACTTGTCCACTTCCTCCCACCGCAGCTGGGTATCCGCGCCGGGCTTCCGGGCGAAGGAGAAGGAGCGGTCGCCGCTTTCATCGAAGGTCACAAAGGCCAGCGTGGTAAACACGCTGTCGTCCACCAGAATGCCCTTTGTTTCGATCCCGGCGGCGTTCAGCGTCCCCAGCAGCAGATTGCCGAAAGCGTCGTTTCCCACCTTGCCCAGAAACGCGGTCTTTCTGCCGTAGGCGTTCAGCGCGGCCAGAAAATTGCCGGGGGCGCCGCCGGGGTTGGCGGCCATGGTGGGGTATCCGGCGCTGTCCGTGGACTTTGCCGCAAAATCAATGAGCAGTTCGCCCAGCGCTACTACGTCGATCATCGCACGCACCCACTCAGTCCTTGGCCGCGGGGTACTCGGTGCAGAGCAGACGGTAAGGCGCTTCGTCCTCCTCAATGGCCGGGAAGCGGCCCATGGGCGGGTTGAAGCGGTTGTCCTTGGCATCGTCATTGCACTGGCTGACCTCGCCCAGCAGCACGTTGCCCGTACCCGGCTCCACCTCGAAATCGTGGTACAGGTATTGCTGAATGTAGATGGACTCGCCGGGGGTCAGGCGGATCTGGGTTCCGGCGGGGACGGTATAAGTCCTGCCGTCAGTATGGACGGTGACATCGCTTTCATAGTCGATGGACTCGTCGGGGTGGGAATTGTACACCCGGATCAGCACGTTTCCGCCGCCCCGGTTGATGATGTCCTCGGTTTTGTACCAGTGGAAGTGGTTGGGGGAATACTGTCCCTCTTTCAGGAACAGCAGCTTCTCGGCGTAGACCTTGGGGTATTTTTCCCGCATGGTCTGGCTGCCGTTGCGGATGGTGATGAGGGAGAATCCGATCTTATCGAAATTCCCCTGACCGTAGTCCGTGATGTCCCAGCCCAGACAGCAGTCCCGGACTTCGTCGTATTCGTGACCTTTGGTTTCCCATTCCTCCGGGGTAAAATGGCAGAAGGGGGGCAGGTAGCAGCGGTATTTCTGGCACATGGCCTCCAGCTCCCGCAGCGCTTTGTTGACTTCGGAACGCTTCATGGTTTTCTCTCCTTTATTAATATAAAATGAATCCGGGAACCCCGGTCTTGCTCTGGTTTTACTGTACCATTTACCCGGTAATTTGTCAAGTGAATTGACAATTAAGAGGCTGATTTTACGCAAAGAAATCCTGCTTTTATGGCATATTTACAAATTTTAATATACTTTTTCGTGCATAATTACCACTGCTGCATGTGAAAGCCCCTGACACAGTCATGATGCCTGTGTCAGGGGCGTATTTGCGTCCGTCACCCGAGGCAGCTTCCGCAGGGCGTATAGCCCGCATTGACCGCTTCCTCGTAGGTGCCGAAAATGATCCGGTTTTTTTCCGTCGGGAGGTTCGCGCAGTCGGGGGAGTGGAACTTGTGGGAGTTGACGTTGCCGATGAACTGCACCGGCTGGGCAGGCTCCGCATTTTCCGGGTTCGCCGACTGGTTGTCCCATGTGAACGTGACCTCTTTGCCGTCCGTGCGGGCGACGATGGTGCCAAGCTCGTCGGTGCGCAGAATGGTGACGCCCGCCTGCTTCAGCCGGGAGAGGGGCTGCTCGTGGGGGTGACCGTAGGCGTTGCCCTTGCCCACGGAGATCACGGCGTAGTCGGGGCTTACCTCGTTGAGAAAGCGGTAGCCCGTGGAGGTGTCGGAGCCGTGATGCCCCACCTTCAGCACGTCCGTTTCCCACGACATCCGGCTGCCCCAGTAGTCCAGCATGTCGTTTTCTGCGGTGGTCTCCATGTCCCCGGTGAACAGGAAAGAGGTGTCGCCGTACTCCACCCTCAAAATGATGGAGGTGTCATTGGGGTCGGCGTAGGACTGCACCGGGCCGAGGACTGTGACGGAGGTTTCTCCCAGCGTCCAGCTGTCGCCGGGGGAGGGAATGGTGATCTCCAGCCGCTGCTGGTCGGCGTAATAGACGAAATCGTCGAACACCTTGGAAGCATAGGTTCTTGTGGGGGCATACACGGCGTGGGTGGGATACACCGCCAGAACCGAGGGCAGACCGCCCACATGGTCTTCGTGGGCGTGGGTGCAAACCACGGCGGCCAGCTCCTCCACGCCCTGCTGCTCTAGGTAGGAGACGACCAGTCGGCCATCCTCCCGGTTGCCGCCGTCAATGAGCATGTACTCCCCGCCGCTTTCCAGCAGGGCGCAGTCCGCCTGCCCCACGTCGATAAAGTGGACGGTGAGGCCGGCAGGGGGGATCCGCTCCGGGAGAAGCCGGCAGCCGCAGAGCAGCAGCGACAGAGTCAGAAGGAGGGCAGGAATCCCCTTCCTCATTTCGTCGTAAGCCCCTTGTTGTTCTTTGCTTTTTTCTGCTGGTTAAGCCAGGTGTTCATCACCAGGCTGTGGGGCAGCAGCTTCACCAGGAACACCTGGAATTTGACGGGGAAGCCGTGGATGGAGCAGTCCTTTTTCGAGTGGTACAGGTCGTTAAGGCCGGTTTTGACCACGTCCTTCGCCTCGTACAGGCGGTTAAAGTAGCGCACCTCGTTATCGGCGTTGGTCTGGAACGCATGATTGAAGAATTCCGTTTTCACCCAGCCGGGGTTCATGGCCATGACCCGGATGCCCTTGGCTTTCAGCTCCCGGTTCATGGAGCGGCTGTAGCTGAGGACGAAGGCCTTGGTGGCGGCGTAGGTGGTGATGTACGGCACTGGCTGGAAGGCAGACAGGCTGTCCAGCTCCAGAATGTGGCTGCCGGGCTGCATGTAGGGGACACACAGCCGGGTCATGAGCAGCAGCGCCTTGCAGTTCAGGTCGATCATGCGGCAGTCGTCCTCCACGGGCACCTTCTGGTAAGCGCCGAATTTGCCGAAGCCCGCGGCGTTCACCAGCAGTCTGACGTTGGGCTTTTCGGATTCCAGCAGGGCTTCCAGTTCCGTAAAGCTGGATTCTTCCAGCAAATCCAGCACGATGGGACGAACCGGGACGCTTGTTTCGGCTTTCAGGGTTTCCAGAGCCGACGCCCGGCGGGCGACCGCCCAAATTTCATCCACGGAAACATATCCGCCCAGCTGGCGGACGAATTCCCGCCCCATGCCGGAGCTGGCCCCCGTGACAATGGCAATGTTCATATGATTGCAGCCTCCTTGTGTGTAAATTAAGCTGTGGTTATATTTCGTAGTTTATCCGGTATTCTCTGCACTTTTGGATAGCCAGATCGTGTCCCTGCTGTGCCGCCGCTTTATACCAGTATTTCGCTTTTTCCAAATCCTGTGCAACGCCGACACCGTCTTCATAGAAAGAACCAAGATTGTACTGACCGTCCCAATCGCCGTGCGTGGCGGCTCTTTCCGTCCAGTAAAAGGCTTTTGGCAAATCTTTTTCGACGCCAAGCCCTTCCAAATAGAAGTATCCGACCTGACATTCCGCCAAGGGGTAGCCTTTCTTCGCCAGTTCCATGTGACCGGCGAAGCACTTGTCATATTGTTTGCTTTCCCAATATTTTTCGATCAGTTCATTGCACCTGTAAAATTCGGCGCAGGGCTTATAATAGGATTCTGCCATATCAGTACCTCCAGAAATTCTGGTTTATTTCGAAGAAATACCGTCGTTCGCAACTCTCTGCTTTGCCCTGTCCAGCAGCGCCTGACGCTCGTTTGGCAGCGTCTCGTCCAGCACCCCTTCCAGCAGGGCGTTCAGGGTCTCGCCGATGGCTTTTCCCTGATATCCCAGCGCCAGAAGATCGTTTCCGTTGACCGCCAGATCTTTTACCGTCAGGCAGGCGTTCTCTGCCCGAATCTCCGCCAGAACAGCCCGGATCTTCGGGAACACATCCAGTTCCTCCGCTTCGCCGGTACCCTTGCCGCCCATGTCCGCCTCCTGGAGCGACAGCAGCGCGTCCAGCGTGTCCCAGCCCAGACGGCTGATCCGGCGGCGCAGCAGCTTCTTATCCGGGGTCAGCAGTGCCATGTGCTGGCCGATGAGCAGCACCGCCTGCTCCCGCAGAGCCGTGGGGGCTTTCAGCCGCCGGAAAACGTCGTCGGCAATCTCCGCGCTCTTCTGGGCGTGGCCGTAAAAATGCCCCCGGCCGGTGGCGTCCCGGGTAAAGGTGGCGACTTTGCCGGTGTCGTGAAGCAGCGCCGCCCAGCGCAGCGTCAGATCGGCGCTGACGCCCGCCGTCACGTGGGCAGTGTGGGTGAACAGGTTGTAGGCGTGGTGGGGACTGTGCTGGTCGAAGCCGATCATGGGCTGCAATTCGGGAATTACAGCCCCCAGAATCGGGGCAAAGCGGCATAAGTCCTCCGCGCTGACCAGTGGGAGAAGTTTACATAATTCGTCAAAAATCCGTTCCTCCGCCAGATTGTCCATCAACTGCGCCTGAGACTCCATGGCGTCCTCCGTCGCCGGGTCAACGCTCAGGCCGTATTTCACGGCGAACCGCACTCCTCGCAGGATTCGCAGGGAGTCCTCCTGAAACCGGGTCACAGGATCGCCCACCGCCCGCAGCACTTTTGATTCCAAATCCACCCGGCCGCCGAAGGGGTCGGCAAAGCCCCGGGTGGGGGAATAGGCCATGGCGTTCACAGTGTAGTCCCGCCGCGCAAGATCGCTTTCCACGCTGTCCACAAATTTCACCCAGTCCGGGTGCCGGTTGTCCCGGTACGCGCCCTCCGTGCGGAAGGTGGTGATCTCCACCACGCCCCCCGCCGTGACCACGCCTACGGTGCCGTGCTTTTCTCCTGCCAGCACCAGCTTTTTCCCGGCGAAGACCGCTTCGGTCTGCTGCGGGACGGCGGCGGTGCAGATGTCATAGTCGTGGGGCTGTAAGCCGAGGCAGGCGTCCCGCACGCAGCCGCCCACCACGTAGGCAGGATACCCGGCAGCTTCCAGCGCGTTCAGACATTCCAAAACATACGAGGGGAGCTTCATGCGGCGTTCTCCTGTTTGGGCTTGGGCGTCAGGCTGCACAGGTCGGTCAGCGCCCACACCGCGCACCCGAAATACAGAATCAGATAGCCGGAGCCGGACAGCGCCGCACAGCCGAGATAGGCGGCCATCAGCCCCGTGGCCAGCTGCATCCGCCGCCGGCCAAGACCAACGTCAAAGGCGGCTTCGTAGAAAGCAAACAGCGCCATCAGCGCGCTGGCGGACAGGTCCAGCCAGTAGTCCTGAAGCTGGGGATTGCTGCACCAGATGCCGTAATTGCCCAGCATATGGACGACGAAAAAGGCGCACACAGCCAGATGTGTCAGAAACAGCGGACATTTCCCCGCCCTGCGGCAGCGTCCGGCCACGATCAGCCCCACCGCCGACGCAGCGCCCAGCACCCGGCGCAGAAGCAGCAGCCGACCCTCCATCCACCATGGCAGCAGCACCGTCAGCAGGATTCCCGTCGCGGCAATATAATGCCCCACGGCGGCCATCAGGGAGGGCTGGAAATTATCCTCATATTTCGCCGAGCCGTCCAGCTTCCACACGGAAGCGATGATCCACGCGGCGGCAATCGCGGTGAGAACCCACAGGACGATTTCCAGCGGGTGATTCACCGGCAGCAGATTTTTCACGTCCACGGCCACGGCGTAAAGCACGCGCCGCAGAATCAGCGCGCAGCAGCCCAGCACGACGGTGACTATGGGCAGACGGTTTCGTTTGCATGTTTGTTTCATAGCGGAATCCTCCATGGACACAAATATCCGGTAAATGGGGGCAGCAGGCTGCCCCGGCACTTTTTTTCATTATTATACCAGTCTATTCCCCTAATTTCCAGCCCTTTGTAAAAAAACTCTTTGTGTAGAATTTCTTCTTGTTTCATACGGAAAATCGGAGTATAATGGGATTAAGATTCAGGTGGGGAGGAAAACCATGTTGTTGAAGGGAATTGCCGCCGTGTCCGCGGTTGCGGCGGTTTTGATCTGTATTTGCGGCGGGGTGGCATTCTGGTGGCTCCCGGCGCTGTTCGTCGGGGCGTTTCTGGTTCTTACGCTGGCAGCCTTTGGTTTTCTGTGTCTGGTCTGCGCCTTCGTGGACATGGACAAGCCTCAGGAGCACGACAGCCCGTTTTACCGCAGGGTCACGCAGGTGTACATTGACGCATTGGTCAGCCTGCTTCGGGTGCGCATCCATACGACGGGCTTGGAGAAGGTTCCCACCGAGGGGCGGTTCGTGCTGGTGTGCAACCACCTGTTCATCGCCGACCCCTGTGTGCTGCTGCACTGCTTCCCGAAGAGCCAGCTGGCCTTTGTCACCAAGCAGGAGAATCAGAAGCTGTTCGTCGTGGGCAAGGTCATGCACAAAATTCTCTGCCAGCCCATCGACCGTGAAAATGACCGCGCTGCCCTGAAAACCATTATCAAGTGCATCCAGCTGCTGAAGGACGACGAAGCGTCCGTCGCCGTCTTCCCCGAGGGCTACACCAGCAAGGACGGCAAGCTCCACCATTTCCGCAGCGGTGTGTTCAAGATTGCCCAGAAGGCGAATGTCCCCATCGTGGTATGCACCATCCAGAACACCCGGCAGATCTTCCGCAACGTCACCCATCTGAAGCCCACCGACGTGGAGCTGCATCTGGTGGACGTGATCCCGGCGGAGAACCTGAAGGGCAAGACCACCGTGGATATCGGGAATCAGGTCTACGAAATGATGATCGGCGATCTGGGAGAATCTTTCCGTGCGGAAGAAGCTTGACCTTTGGACAAGAAGCGTGTATAATGAGTTTTCACCCCATAAATAACCATTTTTGGAGGAAATACAATGAAAAACAGCGAAAAAACACTGGACATGATCGTGAACCTCTGCAAGAACCGGGGCTATGTCTACGCCGGTTCCGAAATCTACGGCGGTCTGGCCAACTCCTGGGACTACGGCCCCCTCGGCGTGGAATTCAAGAACAACGTGAAAAAGGCATGGCTGAAAAAGTTCGTGCAGGAGTCCGACTATAACGTGGGTCTGGACGCCGCCATCATCATGAACCCCCAGACTTGGGTCACCACCGGCCACGTGGGCAACTTCTCTGACCCGCTGGTGGACTGCAAGGGCTGCGGCTCCCGTCAACGGGCGGACAAGCTCATCGAGGCCGCCGAGTCCGGCAAGAGCGTCAATGTGGACGCCATGAGCTTTGACGAGATGGACGCTTTCATCGCAAGCCACGAGGACGTGGTCTGCCCCAACTGCGGCAAGCACAACTTTACCGCCATCCGCAAGTTCAACCTGATGTTCAAGACCCAGATCGGCGTCACCGAGGACACCGCCTCTACCTGCTACCTCCGTCCCGAGACGGCGCAGGGCATTTTTGTGAACTTCGCCAACATCCAGCGCACCACCCGCCGCAAGCTGCCCTTCGGCGTCTGTCAGGTTGGCAAGGCCTTCCGCAACGAGATCACCCCCGGCAATTTCACCTTCCGTACCCGGGAATTTGAGCAGATGGAGTGCGAGTTCTTCTGCCAGCCCGGCACCGACCTCGAGTGGTTCGCCTACTGGAAGGACTTCTGCAAAAACTGGCTGACGTCTCTTGGCATCAAGGAAGATTCCCTGCGTCTGCGGGATCACGAGCCTGCTGAGCTGGCCTTCTATTCCCGCGCCACCACCGATATCGAGTATCAGTTCCCCTTCGGCAACGGCTGGGGCGAGCTGTGGGGCATTGCCGACCGTACCAATTACGACCTTGGCCGCCATCAGGAGGCCTCCGGCAAGAGTCTGGAATACTACGATCAGGAGAAGGGCGAGCATTACATTCCCTACGTCATCGAGCCGTCTCTGGGCTGCGACCGTGTTGCGCTGGCGTTCCTGTGCGAAGCCTACGACGAGGAAGTGGTGGGCACCGACAAGAAGGGCAATGCCGACGTGCGCACCGTGCTTCGTCTGCATCCGGCGCTGGCGCCCTACAAGGCGGCCATTCTGCCCCTGTCCAAGAAGCTCAGCCCCAAGGCCGAGGAGATCTATCGGGAGCTGCGCAAGGACTTCATGGTGGACTTTGACGACGCCGGTTCCATCGGCAAGCGCTACCGCCGGGAAGACGAGATCGGCACGCCGCTGTGCGTCACCGTGGACTTCCAGACCGTGGGCGACGAAAACACCCCTGCGGACAATTGCGTCACGGTTCGCGACCGGGACACCATGGAGCAGGTGCGTATCCCCATTGCCGAGCTGAAGAATTATATCGCGGAGAAGTGCGCATTCTGATTGCGCCGCTGACAGGCAAATAAAATGTGGCCGTCCCGGAAAATTCCCGGGGCGGCCTGTTCTGTATAAATGTTGCATTATGTTCACATTGCGGCAATGGGGAACTGCCCATTGCCTAAGACATTACTACAGCCTAGGGATTTCTTTCATTCACATCCCTACGGGCTGCGCCTGAAAGAAATGGGAATCTCCCACGGCCTAAAAAGTGTCCGCCGGACACTTTTTCCCCGGCTGCGCCGGGTCGGCCTTTCGATTCCCGGACGGGGAATCATGCAAAAATCCCGGTGCGAAAGAGCGGGGGTCATAAGAAAGTAATATCGTATTCCTCAGGAACGGCATGGCTTCGGTCATGCCGTTTCCTCTTTCATCAGCTCATTCAG
>ENA-ORTW01000419-ORTW01000419.1-human-gut-metagenome-genome-assembly--contig:-NODE-419-length-58680-cov-8.184989_pt1 | contig 58680 bp, 42 predicted proteins | sample MGYA00242072_ERZ509193 | MGnify/ENA primary metagenome ERZ509193 (study PRJEB26280, sample SAMEA2338813) | human gut metagenome | biome: human gut; feature: human-associated habitat; material: faeces... | reverse complement strand
GTGTTAGGCCTGCCGCTAGCGTTCATCCTGAGCCAGGATCAAACTCTCCATTGTATAAAATTATAAATGTTTTGTTAGAGTCCTGACTATTCGTTTATCCTTTATAAAAGGAAATTGACAGATAAATACTACATTTCTTTTCTCTCAAAATATAACCAGTAATTCAAAGAACCAGTTTGAAAAATCGCATTTACAATGCGAAAGGACTGCAAAGATAGAGTAACTTTTTGAATCCTGCAAATCTTTTTTCAAAAATCTTTTTAAGAACTTCGCGTCTCGGGAAATCGGGCTTACACAGAGCTTTAAGCTCCTTTATTGTAAAACTTTCAGCCTTCGTAAGAACAACCGTTTTTCTCAAACGCGGATGCAAAGGTAGCGACTTTTTTCGAACCTGCAAATATTTTCGCATATTTTTTGCATAAAAGTTAAAATTTCTTCAAATCTGAGGTATACACCTATATTTTATTAAAGAAGAATTAGTCGGCCAGCCCTTATGAAGCCCGGGCCGCACATCGCCGCAACCGGGAAGCCGACCTGCGGGGCCGAGGGCTTCCATGGAAAAGACCGCAGCGAGTAAATTCGGGTCGAGTCCTGCAAAACTGAGATTTTTTACTATTTTTGCGTCAGATTATCCGACCGATATGAATTTCAGAAAAATATCACTGCTCGTGCTGATCCTGCTCATCGCGGATCAGGCACTCAAGATCTGGGTCAAGACCCACATGCACCTCGACGAATCGATCGTCGTCTTCCCGGACTGGTTCCAATTGCGCTTCATCGAGAATAACGGCGCGGCCTTCGGGATGCACATCGCCACCAAAGGCGGGTTCGACTGGGGGAAACTCCTGCTCGGGATTTTCCGGATCGTGATGGTCGGGGTCATCGGCTGGCTGATGCACCACCTCATCAACAAACGCAAAGACACCCCCAAGGGGGTCATCGTCGGCCTGGCGCTGGTCATGGCGGGAGCGCTCGGCAACATCATCGACAGCGCGTTCTACGGGCTGCTCTTCTCGGAGTCGACGCCCTATACGGTCGCACATTTCGGCGGGCACTACGCCGGGTTCATGATGGGCAAGGTCGTCGACATGTTCTATTTCCCGCTCTTCCAGTGGAACGGTGTACCGCGGTTCCTGAACTTCCTGGTGGACAGCAACAACTACTTTTTCGGGGCCATCTTCAACCTGGCCGATGCCTATATCTCCGTCGCCGTCATCTATCTGCTTCTGTTTCAGTACAAATTCCTGAGCAAGTAGATTTTTTTCGTAAAAATAGTTGGTGAATGAGAAAAAAGTATTACTTTTGCACACCACAATTTCCAAAAGCCCAGGTGGCGGAATAGGTAGACGCGCACGTTTCAGGTGCGTGTGCCGCAAGGCGTGCAGGTTCGATTCCTGTCCTGGGCACCAGAAACCCCGTCAGAGTAAACTCTGACGGGGTTTTGCATTTTCTGTGTCCGCACCGTGTCCGCAATTTGTCCGGGACGACAAAAATTGAGACCTGCCCCTGGCTACTTATCTCGCACAATCGGGAATAATTTCCACAAGGAATGATTTTTCATATCGGCCGGAAACAGCCCCCCCCCTTCTACAACTGTTATCTTCAAAAAGTTTAATGTTTAATGATGCTGTTTTGTATTATGCCTCATATTAGATTTCCGCTTTTGGAGTATAATTCACAGGTTTTGCTGTAAATATGCTTAAAGGTGTACTAATTGAATTGATATATTATAAAATATTACGGCATAATATATCCTTTTTTCTCTGCTTTCTCAATAATCTTGACGAGGCGTTTGCATTGTGCGGCAGACGGCAGAGAATTTCGCTTAATATACTCTGCGATACTGCCTATAAATGCGACATCTCCATATGGCAGCATATCCTCCTTTGATAAATCATTGCACACTTTAGTCCAATAATCAGCTCCCAATTTAAATATTTCAACTGAGGCATCTATATTATGGCTGAATTTTCTTTCTTTTTTTGCGGCAGCCTCTTCCTGCTTCATCTCATTCTTTGAGATTAAGGTTGACACAAACTCATCCGATAAGGACAGCGGCAAACTTTTGCACTTATTCCAGGTATCTGCACGACGGGCCATACTTCTAACCAATCCGCCTTGTGCTTCCTCCTCAAAGAAATTATGAATAATATGTGCCAGTTTCATCAGCTCCTTTTCAAGAGCCGGGTACATTTCCTGCTTTTGCCAAATGAGTTTCCAGTCAAGATCCATGTTCTTGGGAATCATAGCCATCATTTTTGCTATGGCATATGGAATTATTTGAGCTTTATTACCTCCTGTCGGATACCAGTCTGCTTTATTGATGCGACGATCCAGCGAATCAAAGATAATTACAGAACATACACATTTTGAGAAATATACCTCATTGATACTCTCCTTGGAGGTTTCATACAGACTGTCGATCGTTTTAGCGAATCGGGAGAAGTTAATAGCCGAACTCTGACATACCTCATGAGGATTCATTGCAAATGCATTGAGGCATTTGGCAAGTTTCTCCTTTTTGATGACTTGATTTTTAGGGTGTTTCTCACAAAATTTTGCACGAGCCGCGGAACTGAGCTGCATTTGTTCCTGCTCCCACTTCCCTCTTGAACGCTCATAAAACCAAATTGTCTGGTATGGATTGCCATTTACCGGCGGAGCCATCCTCTTTCTTGACAATTGTTCCATTATGACATGGTATGGATGGTTTGAGAAAAAGTCGGCTTCAGACACAGCATTCTGGCTGTTTGCACACTGAGATATTGTTTTGGTAATATTGTTATATCGTTCAATGTCATCCTCGGACATATCATCATCAACATTAAGCACTGTCAGCTTCATCGGGACAAACAGGTTATCCATGCCTCCGTCCTTTACCTCTTTCTTGATTTTTGCATTGGCCAGTGATGCCGTAGTTTGACCGCCATTTATTATTTGGGGATCTTTAAGGTATACTATTTTTGTCCCGTCATCAGAAAAACCGATTGAGCGGGCAACCACAGCAATTCCATTATTATATGTAAAGAAATTTCCCGGATGCTTTATAATGGTTTCACGTATTCCTTTATTGACTTTGCCTCTCACGCTCAAAAAAGCACGAATGTTGCCCTGCAGCAGCTTGCTGCCATATTTGCAATAAATCTTTGCCAAGAACTCTCCCGGAACAATACCCAGATAAGCATCATAGTTCGCATCCTCGCCAATGTCTGCTTTGAGATACTGAATGCCGTCACAATCAAAATCCTTGGTTGCAATCTCAATGATTTCACTGGAATTAGAGGCATATGTCTGATGAAAACGCTCTATTGTCCACACATTCAGTTCAACCGGCCTTTCGAGGAATTCCTCGCGGCTGACGTTTTTAACCTGTTTGCTGAGAATGGCATTGGATAGAATGATAAACTTGAATCGGGAGATTTCAGTAGCAAGCATACTTTTGCCCACTTTTGTTTTTATCTCCTTTGCAACATTAATGGCTTGGTCTGAATCGTCGCAATATGCAGAAATATCACCATCAACACTCTCCTCAATAAAATTCCTCATGTGAAGGAATAATTCATCAATGCGTGTATTGGTTAATGTAGGAATATTGTCGATTTCATTGACAAAATCACTGGCAATCATAACCAGCGCTCCATCAGCTTCATCATAAGCATAGGCATCAAAAGACATTATGCGCCCCCGGCGCCCCTTCATTTCGATGGACATAGGCATAGGATCAGAAACATCTCCTATATCTTCCAGAAGTTCCAGTGCTCTGCTGATAAACTGCGCCTCAGGCGCCGATCCTTCATGTTCGGCATCAAAGCGGAGCTGCTCCATAAACTGTTTTCTAAATTCGCCTATCTCCATTGCGGTGTGCTTGTTATGATTGTTTAAATTCTTCTAAATTTGAAAGGATGAGTTCATATTGAACCTTTATAATTGGCAGTGCAATACTATTCCGCATAATGCGCGGGAATCCTTCTGACACAATATACTTGGCAAATGAGCTTTGTGAATATACAAAGTTATCGTAATCACTTGACCAGTCAAAGCCGTATGACATTAGTTTCCTTGCAAACATCTCCTTGTAGAAATCACTGCTTATCAATGTCATAATTTCATTGGCGAGAGAGCTGAGTTTAACGCCGTTATATCCAGGGCTCATTTTTTCAAGTTTGTATACAGCCAAACAGCCGTCAACATTACTATCCAGCTGCTCAATTGAAGAGATGCGCACAGCATCTTTCCCTGCGCTGACTGTTTTCACTTCATACCAGATGCTGTCTATTGAAAAATCTTTACTGGTTTTTTCAGGCCCGGTCCAGCTGTCTACTGCCTTGTCTGTTCCATACATTGGAATCATTTCGTTTTTCAAAAATAGCATTTCCCCGATCAAGCCCATAATTTCCGGTTCAGTCAAGTCTCCGTGATTGGGTTTGAACAGACGCTTCCATGATGCGTATCTGTTGCATATGGCCCGATAGCCTTCAACCTGGTCAGTTATTCCGTTAAGAGAAGACAGAAGATCCTGGCAGAATGTGCAGAACCGTTCAAGGAGTTCTTCTTTCTCAAGCAAGAAAATCAGTGAATATGAGTTATCATCCTCATATTGCTCGACAGATATTACCTCGGAGCCAAAGATTCGTGTTGGAACATACTGTCCTTTGAACTTGAAAGCATATCTGCCTTTGTCGTCTTTGCCTATATAGGTGTCAAGATCTCTGGCTGTTCCAACTCTTTTAAAAAAGCCTTGTTCAAATCCTTCAGAGAAAATGCCGTATATATCCTGGCTATTGTATTGTTTCATTGTCTTCAATGTCTTCTGACTCATCCTGCATAAACTGCTGATAATATATTTTGTTCGCCTTGTAATGTTTTATATTTTGAGCACCTTTTACTCCTGGGAATCCTATGGCAAAGGCAACCATTTTATCTCCCCCCAATGCTTCCCGGTATTCAGACAGCTTCTTCTTTTCATCTTTTCCCTCGGTCCTCACAGGCTCGATGAGCATAATTATCAACAGAGGTTTTCGGTCTGCCAAATGCTCAAAGTATGCTCTATTTGGAATTTCCCGATTTTCATTTTTACCTTCCTTTCTCCACTGTTCTTTGCATTTTCTCTTTACGAAATTCAACTGATCTTCAGATAGTCCATAAGCACCTTCCTGAGTGCTCAGCAATTTTCGCCGCGAGCTTACAGCAATAGCATTATTCTCAACATGGACAGTGCGTGCTGCACATCTGACAGATGCTATGTGCGGTATTTCATAACATTTGTCAGACTCGCCGCTTTGGAAAACTATATCCCAATGCTCTAATCCTACCGTGTTTTCATCTGTTATGAAATCCAGAATATATTCAGTGTTGAAACTCGGATTAACCTTTGAACTTTTAATATTTTTCACAAAAGCCGCTACAATATCTTTCGGCACATCTTTTACTATCAGAGATGTATTATTTTTGAATTTATCAAACGACAAGTTTCTCTTAAACAGCTCCTCTGCCAGCCAAGTCACTTGTTCAAGATTAAGAGTGTTGTGAGTCGCATTCAGACTGATATACGGTGTTTCATATATATTGCCGTAATAGGATTCCTGTATATCCAGATTGAAGGACTGCCTCATCTTATTGCCAGCAGTGATTTGCAGCTCCTGACAATTGTCGCGCACTTTAATTCCGAAATCCTTTGGCGTCAGCCGCTGTGCAAACATCTCTTTCAGCTCTTCCTTCAAATCCTCTGACGCCATAGAAATCTCATCATACCAGATTGCACTTTCTTCACTCGTCCATATTTGGAAGATATCTTCATATCCTTTTCTATATCCGAACCAGCGCCCCATCTGCATCAGGACATCAAAAGTAGCCGTATTGCGGTAGAAGTAGCTTGTCAGCAGCCCCTCCAAGGTCAAACCTCGTGACAATGCCATTCCTCCGACGGCAATAACCCGCAATGACGGATTTTCTTTGTAGTCGAGTTCCCCGCTTGATTTTAATCCATTTACAACAAGAACCTTTATGCACTCAATTGCTTTGAAAAGGTTTTCTTTTCTAACAACTCTCTCAAATGAAACATCAGAGACAAAACTGTAATGCTTATCCCACAACTGCTTCAATTCTTTATATAGAGGCAGATTCGTGTTTTTGCAAGAATCGCTGTTGAAATCTTTTTCAACGATGCTCTTGAATTCATCATAAATACGTTCTACCTCTTCTTTTATTACATTTTGCACCTTCACGAATCGAGACATATTCACCAGCATGCTTCTTGGCGCTGAACTTTGTCCTCGCAAATCTCGAATGGTATTCGCCAAAAAGAAACAATAAATAGCCTCTTTTAACGAATCGGGAAGGATTCCGTTCCATTCTTTCTGATGCCGATAGTAAAATGCCCCTGCATTCAACTCATCGATGTGGGTGCGAGCCCAATCACGCCAGCATCCGTCTCCGTAGTCGGGTTCATCAATATCAATGATATATTTTATATTGCGATAATATTTGGAGCCGGCATTGAATATCTGCTTTGCTCCAATGTATGTTGAGGGGGTTGGCAGTGTGTATATAAAATGTTCCGGGAACAAATCTGCATTTTTCATTTCATCAACAGAATCCGGGTCGATGAAAACATTTGCAAATGGGGTCGCTGTAAAACCGACATACGATGCGGTTTTAAACAAATTGCAAATTTTTCTTATAATAGCATTTGTCTTTGTTGGATTCGTTTCATCCTTGCTCGTATTGACAGATGCATTGTCCGCTTCATCGTCTATAAGTAGCAAGGGCGCATTAACGCACTCCTCTGAATGATCATAATTGTTGTACTTTAGCCAGTTGTGTAATTTTGTAAGAACTGATACATTCTTTTTGACAACAAACAATACAACTGAACGCTGTGCTTCAAGCGACACAAAAATACTGTCTTTCTGTCCGACAAAATCTGATGATTGAGTTGTATAAGACGATGCCAGCAGCTGTTTGTCATATTTGCCGACGCCCACTCGCTTGGGCTTCTCTATTTTTGTTATATCATCTCTCTTGATTTCAAGGCCTACAATGCCTTGGTCAATACGCTCCTGAGTCTGCTGGCGTAGATTCTCTGTTATGCCTGCCAGCAAAATGACAACCTTGTAACCCGCATCAACAGCTTTGCATATCAGACCGGAATACGTTGCTGTTTTTCCAGACTGAACGTCACCAATAACCAAACCGCGAATCAACCGCCTTCCTTCATGCGCTTCTTTCGGATTGCAAAGACAATTCATTATGGCGGGAAGAGTCTTCTTGTCCAAGATGTCTATACTCTTGTCATCAAGCGATGATTCTTCCAGAAGATATTTGCTGTACAGCCTCCAGAAATGCTCATCTTCGATTTCTGCATGCTCATACCAATTGTGAGGATCATCATAGTCGTCGAATATACAATTGCCTTTAGTGTGTTTTATAGCTTCTTCTGTTTCGATGGCGCGAAAAACTTCTGCCCTGTCCTCATCAGTCAGGCTGATTGGAATAAATTCAAGCCCCTTATCTATATAGGAGTCAATATCTTCGTATTTTATGGTTTTCCCGTTTCGCTTGTCGACCCCGATGCGGCGTTTGATAACCATAATGAGATCATTGAACTCATCACTGCTTATCTTCATTTGTATAATAGTTTATCAGCATTTCTTTCAGTTGCGGAAGACAGCACCATGGTTCGGCTTTCATAATAGTATCAACAGCGTCATTAAGCTCCCTGCCGTATTTAATCATTTTGTCGATCAGCGTAACTCCCAACTGAAAATTATCCTCAAGGTCTTGCGTTTTATCCGCTGCAACAATAGCATCATTGCACCTGTCTACGTATATATCCTGTACTGGAATACCTTTTTCTATCTCTGACAACAAAGTTTCTACGATGTCTGCCGCATCGTCAGGAATGTGTTCCATCACATATTTGCAGAGCGGACTGTTTCGATTGATCTGATAGTAGTAGGCATCATTTCTGCCGCGCATTCTATCCCAAATGTGGCTTATATTATCTTCCGAATTATCTTTGCGGCCGCGATGCGTCTGTTTTCTAACAGAAATGTCCATTGCTTCTTCAACGGTTTTTTTAAGCTGGTTCTGAATTGATTTGGGTATTGAAGCATTCTGTTTCTTAATATCGATGCCCCAAATATCATCCAGAGAGTTGGGGATGTCTACACGTATTCTGGCATTTTTTGTCAGCTCACTGCGTTTGAGCCCAAACCATGTCCCATAAATAATAAGCCTCTGATTCCTGTAAATATAGAAACCCTGTCTTGTTCTCAGATTATCAGTACCGCCTAAAAGTTTTTTATCTTTTTCTGTTAGGTCCGAGCCAAAAGGCAGTACAAACGGACGCACTTTTATCAGCCGTTCAATACCTTGGCTGTCCCGCAGTGCAATAGCGAACTCTTTTTTTGTCGTAGTTTTAGCATTGCTTTCAAGAAATGGATCCTGTGCCTTTACTTTCGCGTTGTTAATCCAGATAACAAGCTTCTTCGCAGAGATATAGCGGTGAAAAATAAGAGCCACATGATCCTGCACTTTATCGCTTAATTCACGAAGAGTGCTGAAAACCTGTCCATGACTCGACTTTTCCAACACATCAAAATCTTCCCATATCACAAGAGTTCCGCTGTCATTAGTCTTTCCTGCTTCACGCAGATTCTCTATGTACGGCAGATTTGATATTTCATCAATGGTCAGTTCGTTAACAAACCATTTTTTATGTTTAAGTATGTAATTATAGTCCCACGAATACGCACTGATATCTCCGTCTTGCATGCTCACAACTGTCAATATGCGGCATTGTGACAATGATGCAGCTTTAAGTCCCAGCCCAAACCTTCCTAAATCATTTTCAGAGCGGGCTGCTTCTGCCGCAGAACTGCCATAGCACATTGCCTCGAAAAGTTCTTCACGAGACAGCCCGCAGCCGTCGTCAAGAATGCCCACTGCTTGTTTTTGGAAAGAATCAGTTGGGAAAAACAGTGAAACGTATGAGCATCCGGCACTAATGCTGTTGTCAATAACATCAGCGATTGCAGACTCGAAAGAATAGCCCATTGAGCGCATTGACCCCATCAGCATATCAGCTTTAGGAATATTTTCTTTATAGATGCCCATCGCAACAATATTATTTATAAGTTAATATCTTCTTCATAACAGCTTTGGCAAGCAGCGGAGGAACAGCATTGCCGATTTGCTGCTGAACATATGATACAGGCCCTTCAAATATGAAATGGTCTGGAAAACTTTGCAGCCGGGCTGCTTCGCGAACGGACAACCCTCGATCTTGATGAGGATGTATAAGCATGCTTTTTCTATAATTCGATATTACCACAGATGGCTTGCCACCGATTAATCGTTTATATATTCCGCTGTGGCATCGTTTTTTATCAGCATAATTCTCCATTAAGCGGTCGGGGATAGATGACCAGTTTTCGCCTTGTCCGATGTATTTATAGCGCTCAACTACATAGTCCTTATTGCGTGATACGATATTTTGGGTAGGGGCTTTTGACTTTTTTCTCATCAGCTGAGCATATGGAGACGCCTGCTCAAAAGGAACTGTGTATTCCCCCTTCATTTGAATTTCTCCATTTCCAAGAACCGGTAAATCACTAATTGCCTCATCAACAGAAACTGAATAATCAAATTCTTTGGGGAATTCAAAATCTATCCCATTTCTATTCCCGACAATAAACAGCCTGTTTCGGCGTTGCGGCACGCCAAAGTCAGAAGCATATAGTATTTTTGATTTGACTGTATAGCCAATATCTCTAAATCGGTTTTCTATATGATTCTGGATATTCTCCTCTCCGTTTTTAAATTTTGTCAGGCCATATACATTTTCAAATACAAACCATGTTGGAGCAATTTTATCAACAAAACGCAAAAATTCCTCAAACATCCTGTTATTTGGATTTGACATATCTCTGGTTTTTGTGTTTGAAAGAGAGAACCCCTGACATGGAGGACCGCCCATTATGATAAAAACAGGTTGAGTATTTAATTTGTCGGCTGAAAGTTTTCTTATATCTTCGCAGAATACGGTTGCATTCTTAAAATTCCTTTTATATGAGGCTGCTGCATAAGCGTCTGCTTCAACTGCATACCGCATGGATATGCCAGCCATTTCTGCACCTAGACTTAATCCGCCTGCACCTGCAAAAAGGTCTATGCCAATCAGCTGTTTATTGGTCTTCATCATTTTATAGTTTGCATCTTGCATATTTTTACCATTCTTCAGCACACTGAATGTATTCAATCGGCTGAATCGTATTTTACAAAGATACATTTTTTTCATAAACGGAGATTGACTGAATAAAAAAATCAGAGGGCTATAAACGTTTATATTTGAATAACATCCAAAGAATGCAGAATGTTGTTTGTCAACCGGCCTAAATTTTTAAATAATCACTATCTTTACCAAAAGATAATAAGCATCAAAATGCCAGATACATTAACTCAAGAACAACGCCGTCGCTGTATGTCGCATATTCGGTCCAAGAATACTAGGCCTGAAATTCTTGTAAGACATGAACTTTTCCGCAGAGGGTATCGTTATCGGATCAATGTCAACAAATTGCCTGGCAGACCAGATATTGTTTTACCCAAATACAAAACGGTAATTTTTATAAATGGATGTTTCTGGCACGGACATGAAGGATGCAAGCATTTTGTTCTGCCGAAATCAAATATAGAATACTGGGAATCAAAAATTCTCGGCAATCAACAAAGAGATAAAGAAGTTATATTGAAGCTTCAGCAGCAAGGATGGAGAGTTATTATAGTATGGGAATGTGAGATACAGAAATCCCAATTGCCAAGAATTATTGATAAAATAGATTCAATCATCAAGTGTCCATGAACAGTGAACTGTTTTGTATATTTTAAGGTTAGATAATCCGAATATATTTAATCGCCAGATTCTTATTTTGAGTAAAATGATTGTATATTCACTCATTATGCGACAGAACAATGATAGAACTGTTAACATGATGAGGTGTTATCGTGCGATTTAGGAGTAATAATCGCAGGTTGCATGATGTCCAGATTCAGTCATTTCCTTTGGTAGCGATCAGCCGATACTGCTGGTAAGAATATCCGCAAGATTTGCGGAGCAACTTGCATGACCTTGCGGATTTCTTTCGACGGCAATACCTTGGGAGGAGGGGGGGCTTATTTGTTTTTCAATCGGGAGGCATTTTTGTTCAGACGCTCGGCTTCTCGTTCTTTCAGTCTTGCCTGTTCTTCTAATTGGACTTTGCGTTGAATGGTTTGTTCATATTCTTCGACATCCTTCTTCATCTGGCGGATTTTTGCGTTGTCGCGGTTTAGTTCAAAAATCTCCTCCAGCTCAGCGATACGCTTGGACGTCGCCTCACCTTTCATTTTGATATAGCGGTATTTCAAATCATTTGCGGCCAACTGCTGATTGCTTACCGAGATCCGGTAAATAAAACCAATAAGGAGGACAATTATTACCGCCATAACGAATATTACCAACGCGGTCTTCGAGGATTTAATATCGAGCGTATAGGTATGTCGATGCTCCTGCACAGGCAGATTTTTGAGCATTGCCGCTGCTTCGACGGCTTGCCCGATCTGCTCAATCAATGTATGCGTCTTCCTGTTCTCCTTGTCGATCACCTCCAGTCTGCCCGCCAACTGTGCCAGCAGAGCGTTGTATTTGTCGGTAAATTCCCGCACCTGCTCGGTTTTTACTTTGGGCAAGGCAGTATGCCGTTGCAGATGCTCCAGCAGTCGTGCTACCTGTCCCTGCGAGCGTTCCGCGGCCTCTGTCAGCCGCTCGATCCGTTCCAGTTGGACATTATCCAAACCTGCATTTCCTGCGCCGCCTGCTTTGGCGTTTTTGATGGCTTTGACAAGCGTTTCCTTGAGGTCTTCATACATTTCGACCGAGAGGTCGATCCTATTTTCGTCGTTCATGTTTTTTGAGATTTTATAGTTTCATTCTGGCTCTTCTTTTCTGTTCTTCGAGTCTGCGTCGGTGTTCCATCGCAGCTATTGCCATCGCCTCGGCCGCGGCGTTGAGCAGCGCCGTGATTCGTGCTATATGCTCTTCGGGACTTTCTTCCGGCTTGCGCTGCAACTGTGCGGCGGACACTCCGACGGGCGAACCGGCCGGCGGCAGCGGAATAGCGTCGAGTTTCCCGCCGGGGCCGGGTGCAGCAGGCTCTTCGCGCGTGCTGCCGCCCATGCCGCCGAACAGCGCAGTAAACGCCGAACGGTAATTACCTACTGCCGTCGAGAGGTTTCCGAGGAGCTCGGCCCGATGCAGCGCCTGCTGTTGCAGGTGGGTGAACCGGTTGTCGAGTTTGGTAAAGCTGAATGCCCGATCGATCTTCGATCCGGAGAACTCGAAGCCGTTTTTCGAGAATAGGACACCCTGCTTCCGGTCGGTCGAGCCGCAATATTTGTAACGTACGCCGATGCCCTGTTTTTCCAGTTGCTTCTCCAACCCTTTCCATCCGGCGCATCGGGGCAGACACCTTTTGATCGCATCGTAGATTTCGTATCTGGTCTTGTCGGGTTCGCGCAGCCGCTCCCGCCGCACGTCGTCCTTTCCCGGCGCAAGGTATAGCCCGTACTTCTCGGTCAGCTCTCGGCATACCTTGGCGTTTCGGATCTTGATGTTCTTGTCCGAAATGGTCTGCCCGTCATTTCCGACCCGGTTGTAGACCAGATGGCAGTGCGGATGAGGCTGGTCGAGATGGCGCACCAATAGATACTGCGTATCGGTGATACCCATCTTCTGCATATACTCCTTTGCGATCTGCGTCATCAGGGCGTCGGTCATCCGCGGGGCGTCCTTGGGTGAAAAAGAGAGCGAGATATGCCCGACGGTGTTTTTCAGCCGCGGGTTCAGGAGGGTCTGGTCTTTGAAATCCTCGGCCATGCGCTTGGCATCCGGAGGCATGATACCCTCGGCTTCCAATATCCGGGATTTCTCTTTCATCACGTAACCTACCGTCCCCGAAAAGGACGATCCCGATATTATCTTACCGATCATCGCGCAAATATTTTAAGAGCCGCCGGACTTCCTGCAGTACCGGTGCAATCTGTTTCTCCAGCCGTTCGATGCCTCTGGCGTGTGCCAGCCGGGTCAGCTGGTTCAGGTTGTCGGACAATCCTTTCAGCAGGTCGAATACCGGACGGTGTTCTTTCTTTACCCGCTCCTTCACTCACCCATAGGCAATGAGCTGCCGCACGACCTCGACGGGCTTCTGACCCGATTGCCGGGCCAAAGCCTTGAGCCGGAGATGCAGCTCCGTGTTGTAGCGGACGGTAAGGCGGTATTCCTGCCGCTGGGACTTGCTCAGGACAGGGCGGCCGCCCTGTCTGTTGTATGTTTTCTTCGGTATTTCCATTCGTTTGCGATTTCAGGTAAAAAGAATAATGATCGAATATCCAGACCAGCGGGATCGACTGCCGACCGACGGGAAGGCAGCGGTTTTTGGCTGCCAAAAACACAACCTTGCCTTCCTTAAATCTTTACCCCTTTCCGACGCGGAGGCTCGATCGCCGCGGTTTCCGATTGCGAGGGTTGCAGATCATTCCGACAAGGGTGACTCTGCCGGTCGGATGTCGTTTTCGGGGGCTTAGACCGGGATTTTATACGGGTGATCAGATAATCGTTTACGTCCTTGTACCCGCGGTAAAAATGGCTTTGGTCGATGACCTCGCTGCGGGGGCAAAGACGGATCAGATCGGAGATCGTTTTACGCCCAGCTTCGTCGTTGTCGAAAAAGGCGTGGATCACCGAATGCCGGTTAAGAAACGGAACGGCTTTGGAAAGGTTGACGACCGAGTTCAGCACGACCGTATCGCTGACCGGATGTATGTTATTCGCAAGCGACAGATACGAGAGAAAATCTATGAATCCTTCGAAGACCATGACGCTTGCATGGGATGCCGGCATGGCCCTGTCCGATTCGCAGGCCATCGGATCATTGCCGGCATGGAATGATGCTGTTGCACCGGTTGCTGGGCAATCCGTGATTGCAGTGATTGCACTGACATCACTGGTTGCATTGATTGCTTTGTTGCCAATGACTGCACTGATAGCATTGGCTGCATTGATTGCATTGCATCCTTTGAGTGTGGTAATGTATTTGGGCGAAGAGCCACCTTTGAACCGTTCGGAGCGGAGCTCCCACCCTCCGGCATCGTTGCGGAAACCGACGGCGAAAAAGGCGCGGCCGTTTACCTCGTAGCGGACCTCGCGGCAGAATGCCGCTGCGACCGACGGGACGATGCCGCGCGATGCGAGATAACCGACCAATGCCGGATGGCGGAGCGGAGCGTCGGAGAGGATGCGGAGCGCGGGAACGGCAGCCAGACGCATGACCGGCGATACCCCACCGACGGCTGGACGTTCGTAAATACCTGATGAAAGAGAAGCAGACCCGGCTTGCCTTATCTCACCGTTCGAAAGAATACGGATGGCGGCGTAACGGTCGCACCGCTCCAACCGCATCACGAGGGTGAGCAATGTGCCGCCCTCGCCCAGTCCGAAGTCGTACCAGAGATTTCGCACGTAGTCCACTTTGAAGCTCGGCGTGCGCTCTTCCCGCAAAGGGGAAAGATACATGCCGTAGCCGTTTCGTTCGTATTTAGGCTGAATGCCCCGCCGGGCGAGAAAATCACGGATGGAAATCCGGTTGCTGTATGGTATGACAGTCATTTTTCTGTAAGTTTGTTGAGAAAACAGTGTAAAATCCAGTGAAAGAAAAGGTTGGCGTCTTACAACTTTCTTACACGGCATTCGGCGCTGTAAGCCCGTAAGAACCCGTAAGACTTTGTAAGAGGATTTGTAAGAAATGTAAGATTATGAAAATAAGAAAGCTACCTTCTTTTTTCAACATTCTTACATCGCTGCATCGTTCAGCAATCCGCCGAGTTGTTCCCGCGTGACGGTATAGACCCGTGCCGTCTTGCTGTCCTGCCGCTGCGTTTCGCCGTTGTAGGTAATCGTATAGCGTTGGTAGTAAGTCGGTGGTGCGGGCCGAAGCTGCCAAGTTTCGGCAAGAATCCGCCGCACGGTGGGATGGTCAACGCGGATGCCGCGTATCTCCAGCATATTGACCATATCGCTCACGTCGAACCGATAATCCGCAAAGTTTTCGGCCTCCATAATGTCGCGGATGATCGACAGCATTTCGATTTCGGTCTTGCTGCGGTTATAGTGTACGATCCGCCGCAGCGCATCGGTGACCAGCAGCCGGGGCGCGAACCACATGCGGCTCTCTTCATATGACGAGAGCGTACGTTGTTGCAGGTAGAAGAGCAGCCCCGGTATCTCGGCCCGCATTTTGGCCAGCAGGTGTTGGTCGTCATACGGGAGCGGCGGCACGCGCCGCACCCAGTAGCGGGTTTCCGCCGCCTCGATCAGGACGGGATTGCGCTCGTTGTTGGAGCAGAGGACGAACTTGCCGAAAAACTCCACCTCCCGGCGGTCGCGGCCTTTCGCCTCGGCCTTGTAGCTGCGGGCGGTCGAAAGGTTCTTGATCCGTTCGGAATCCTCGCGGCGGTTGAGAAGCTCCTCGTCCACGCAGATCAATAGTTTACCCGTCCAGTCGTCGTTGAATTGCGAGCGGAACCGACGCCAAACCGAGAGTAATCGAATTTATTCGAATTACCGAGGTGCGAAGGAGGAAGGCACAGCCAAATCTTCGTTGGTATTGAAGGTAACGTTTCCGCCGAAGACCGACTTTAAGAGATTGAGAAAGGTCGTCTTTCCGGTATTGCGCTCATCCGATACGAGCAATAATACAGGCAACCGTTGCAAGGGGCGCAGGTAGAGCAGTTGCAGATAGTCGTACCCCAATTCGACCTGTTCGCCGAAAATATGGGCGAGAAAGTCGTGGATGTGCGGAAAGATGCCATCGGCAGGCTGGAAGGGAATCGGCTCGTAACGGTTCAGGAAACCGTCGATCTCCCGGCGGTAGTTTGTGTGGTCGGGAACCGTGCAGAAGCCGTCGTATTTCGGAATGCAGGCCAGATAGCTTTTCCCGTAGTCCTGACGCAAGGTCTCGACATTCCACGGGATAAGCGTCTCGACGCTCCGGCCGCTGCTCAACGGCTGCCGGACCCGCTTGTAGATGGTCGTTCCCACGCGCAGGTAGGGGCTTTCTCTTTTCACTGTTTTAGCGGGCATGGCTGTCTCCATTTAGAATCCGTTGCACATCCGCCACGCGATAACGGCGCTGCCCGCCGTACTCCACGGGAACAAGATAACCGCTCTTGGCCCATCGCCACAACGTAGAGGAATCGACACCCAACAACGCGATGGTCTGTTTTCGCGTATACAATTCGCCCGCTTGTTGCGGAACCGGCATTGCAGACGGCGGCGACGCGACTGCCGTCAACTCCCGATGCCATTGCCGGAGATCTTCCAGACGGACGGTCACATTCACTTCACCGCCCAACTCACTCAACTGTTTTAAGTCCATAATACGATGATTTAACCGAACCCGAAAGCAGGTTCGGCGACGAAAATAACAGGTGCTTTTCCTGCACCTGTTTTTGCAATCGAATCACCGCATTTGCACCGGCAAACAATTTCAGATATTGCTACTTACCAACATTTTGCAATTGCATGACAACAGAAAGAAAATTCCCTGCACCGACCGGATGCAGGGAATATCTCATACTTATACAGCTCTTTATTTTTGGATATATTCTTTCAGATTATCGAGCAATCGGATGCGATAACCTCCGTCCGTCGCCCGGAGTTTGGCCCGCAACGTCTTCGTATTGTATTTGGCCAAAGACTCGAAGCTCGCTTTCAGCCATTCCGCCAATTCGGTCTGGTCATAAAAACGATTGGTCGCGCCCTTAAAAGCATTCCAGACGTTCCAACCGTAGTGACACAAATCCCCATAGCTCACCCGATCATGCCGAAGCCGAACCTGCGGCACATCGTTCGGAACAGGCGTCATACATGCCAGATAAAGCAAGCGTCGTCGCAAAATTCGCAGGCTCGTCTCGTCAATGGCATCGCCCAAATCCTTGTCGGTATATTCGTAAACGGTGGCGAGTGCATTTTCGAGAATCCGATCGTCCGGAATCGGGTCGGCAGAAACAACGGCGGATTCCGGCACGATCGCATCCGGACTTCTTTCACACCGCTGGTCGGAACCGACTCCCTCTGTCGTTGTTTTCTCTTCGCCTCTCGGCTGACTATGCCCAAACCGACGGAAAAACCGTTCCGAAAGATCGGCCGAACTGCCCAGGCTGAAAAAGTAAAATCCGACCACGCCAAGTCCTGCGGGGACAAGCAAGACAAGCGCCAGCCAAAGCGGAAATCCCTGTGAGACCATACCACAGAATAAAATAATCAAGGCAAGAACCACGACACCCGTCACGATCAGACGAAGACCTTTCTGGAAATAATAATCGGAATTCATAGTTACGATTCGCTGAAAAAATCATCCTCCATTACAACTTTCCGAAACCGATCCCGCAACTCCGCCATCCGCGCGATCAGTCGATCGTATGGCAGCGAATCTCCATAGATGAAATACTCCTGCATCCGCTCATAATCCCTGCGCCATACCTCCGCCAATTTTTCGGGCGGAATAAAATCGATCCGGCTCGGATGGTGCATCCGATAATCGACTCCGCGAATCGTATTGAATATGCTGCGATGCTTGACAATCTCGGCATACATTCTCGGATCGGCCAAGGCTGCCTTTCCGAAATCCGTATCCATCAGCCGCTCCAAATCGTACAGATGGCGTGTCATTCGCTCGACGCGCGGATTCTCTTTCTGAAACTCTTCATGCAGCAAAAACGCTTTCTCCAAAAACGTCCGTGTCGGTACGACCGCATAAATCGGGAACACCAATTCTCCGAATACATCGGGATATGCCTCGGCAATCAGCGGACGAATCTCGATCCGCTCACGCGGTTCTTTCATCGACCGGCAGCTGAATTCGATCCGGATTTGCGATTCCACATACTCGATATTCGCATAAATACTTCGATACGGCAGCAGCACCAGCGTCGGATCGGCATCGGAGTCCTGCGCCGGAACGGCACGCAACTCAAAATCGGAAGCCCCATATCCTTCCAGCAATGCCTGCATTTCCGCAACGAGCCGCTGCTCGATATAGGCCCGCGAAAGTTTCCGAATCCGATCGCGCTGCGACTTGTTGTCCCCAGCAATTCTCCAAAAGGACTTGTCGATTGCAATATCGATGTCCTCCGAGAAGCGTTCTATGACATGCCAACCCTTGCTCAACGACGTACCGCCCTTGAAGGTGATGAAGTCCCGGCACGACGATTCGAACAGGGCTTTCAGCGTCATCGTCACCCACCAGTCCTTCTCGACAGCCTGCGGAGGAAGCCCGACACGCTCGCTCGTCTGTGCAACGAACATACTTTTCTGCTCGTCGGAAAACGTCCAAAAATTATTCTTCATAGAACGACATAATGATTTTACGAATCCAAGCTGGCACCAACCGCAGATCGGGCAGAATGCTCGACTTCGGAATCCGAGTGAATATCGTCTTCAGTTGGGCGGTGTGCTCCTCCGTCACCTGCGGCCGACCGATCTCCTTCAAAGCGAACACGGCAAGCATCAGCGTTTTATTCTGATAGGCCAGATTTTTAAGCGCCACACGCTTGAATCGCAATTTGCGACCGTTGAACAGATTGACCGTCCGGGAATTGCCGTCCGTATAAAACACATAGTTCATCGGTACCTGGGCAGACAATCCCAATACATTCAATGCGTGCATACCCGTCGGAACAACTCGGGCTTCGCTCTGCCGGGCTACTTTTTCAGCGATTTCATTGATGGTCGGATATTGTATGCCCAGTCCGAACTTTCTGTCGATTTTGGGATAGCAATAGAGGCCCCTTGCAATACGGACTAAACCGCCTTTTCGGGTAAGCCGTTCCAATGCCTTCGCAACCGATACGGCCGATCCGTACACAGCGAAATCGGATGCGGAATACAGCTTACCTCGCCCGCACTTTTTCATCTTATTAAGTATCTTGTCCTCTATTGCTTGCATTTGCTTATTTGTTTATTTATTGTCGCTAATTTATACAAATTTATCGACAAAACAAATTCTACTCCAACACGCTCACGGCATCCCGTTTTATATCCATGTCGATATCGCGGTAACGGGCGAACGCCCGGCTGCCGTCCTTATGCCCGGACATCGCTCCCACGATCGCAGGGTCTTTCACGCTTTTATAAACATTCCCGATGAATGTCCGGCGCGCCATGTGCGACGAAGCAAGGTCGCAGATCGGCACCTGAACATTCTGCCGCGTCCGCTGGTCAATCGTCGTCACCATGCGCGTCAGTCCCGCCTTACGGAACGCCGCTTTGATATAAACATTGTATTTCTGCTCCGAAATAAACGGGAACAGCGTTCCACGGTTCTCGTCGAGGTATTTGCGAATCAGTTCTTTCGCAGCACCGATCAGCGGCACCGAGACCGTCACCACCCGATCGTCGCGCGTCTTGCGGGGAACGTACTCGATGCAATCGCCGATGATATTGGCATAGGTCATCTTATAAAGGTCGCTCACCCGGCAGCCGATCATGCACTGAAAAACAAAAATATCTCTTTGCGTTTCCAGCTGCTTGTCATCCCCCATATCCGCTTCGGCCAACTGTTTGCGTTCGTCGGTCGTAATATAGATAGGCGTACCGTAGACAATCTCCGCGATCTTATACTGCTTGAACGGATCATTGGAAGTATGTCCATTATCATTGAGCCATACATAGAACGACCGCAGACGAATCAACATGTCCGAAACATAATTCATGCCCCGCTCTTTCGGACGGCCGGGAATTACCGTTTCTCCCGCAGCGTTGAGGTACGGGCCGCGCTTCACAGGCAGATTCTTCCTCACCTTCGGCCGAGCATACGGCACCTCGTTGTACAACTCCGGATGTACGTCGAAGATTTCCGGTTCTTTCATCAGAAATGCCCCGAAATCATCAAGTGTCGCCGGGGATACGGTGTGTACATCCAGCACGAACCGTCGGTTCGACAGTTTCCGATACAACTCATATCGCTTCAACGTCCGCACCAGCACATTGAAATGTTTGACACGCGACTCGGACAATTTGTGTGTAGTGAGATATTCATCCGTCAACGGGAAAAAGCCTATTTTCTTATCCTCGACAGAAGTCGCCGTCTTCGGCCGTAAAGTGCGCCGGATCAACTTTTCGAGCCACTCGCGCGTAACGGTCGATTTGTCGTTTGCCGCTTCGACCGAGGTCTCGATCACATCGACCAGCTCTTTCAATTTCGCCCGCTTCGCCAACAGCGCATCGCGTTCTTCCCCCGGGATATTCGGAATATTGATATCGTTTTTCTTTCCCCAACGTCTCCGATCGACCCAAATGCCGGATGGCACTCGTACACGTGATTCGCGGGAAACGTAGACTCGGAAATTAACTTGCGATTCTCCCGCACTATTCTCCCCTTGCGCCAAAACATATGTAACTTTTGCCATACATCCTCATTTTATGCTCTACAAAGATATGATTTAGATTCGAATACAGCAATACTTTCGTGTCCGCACCGTGTCCGCATTTTTGCAAAACAACTAAAAACAGACAAAATACATTTCATAGCATATAATTTTAATATACTATATTTCAATATATTATAAATATATTCGAATTTCAGTTGTTTGTATATGTTTTCATAAATCAATCCCTGTCCTGGGCACTTGGTTAAGCCTCGTAATCTTTGATTACGGGGCTTTTTTAGTTTTCAGTATAACCGTCCTCCACACCCATGCAAGGGCACTGCCCGGGATCGGACACGGGACAAAACAGCGATTCCGCACCGAACGCCCCCGCAGCCCGCAATGCATGCCCGACCGGTCGAAGCTATTCCTCGCCCACCCCCTCAATCGCGATCTCGAAAGGCGAAGCGGCGCCCGCATGGTAGATAAACAACTTCCGGAAGAACACTCCATCCCGTTCGGCTTCATAGGTCACTTCGATCCGCGACCGCCGGCCGGGCAGCAGGGGCGCCTTGTCCCAGACAGCCGAAGTGCATTCGCAGGTGGTCATTACTTTGGTGATTAAGACAGGGCACGAACTGACGTTGGTGAAGCGGAATACGATTTTTTTCTTATGTCCCACCCTTATCCGCCCCAGGTTTGCAACCCGGGATTCGAACCGGAAAAGCGTATCGCTGCCGGCAAGGCCGGCGTGTTCCCGATCCGTACCGATCAGTGCCGGAGTGGGTAGCAGCCCGTCGGCCGCCCCCTCTCCGCCATTTGCCACGAAGCACATGATTCCCGCGGCCACGACCATAACCACAACCACGACCACGGCTACGGACATCGGCACCGCGACCGCACTGAATACCTGGCTATTTTTTTTATCCATCTTCGACAGAGCCCCATTTTATTGATGAACGAAACCACAGGACAGCTTCAATATCGGGTCATAGAGAAGCTACAATTTTTCCAGCAGCGCCCGAAGGAAATTTTCAGTTTGCTGCGATGTTTCTTTAAATGCGGTAAAGAAACCCTCGCATCTCATATCTTGTGTAAGGATAAAGAAATAGGGATTGTTGACATCTTCTATCGGAATTCCGAGTCGGTCAACGCTATACAGCCCGCAGGAGACTTCATACGTGTTCCTGAGTATCCTCAAGTCCCTTGCATTGTGATAATCGCACAGTATGATCAGCCCCATTTGGGCACGGTCATCGAGGATCGATTTCAACAGCTTGAAGTGCATCGCAATACAGGGCAGGCAATTCATTCTGCTGAAACGATAGACCAGCGTTCTGCCATGCGCGGACACGACCTCCGACAAAGGTGACTTATTGCCCTCCGCGTCAGTCAGCACCGTCGTGGGGGAAAGGCAAAACCCTTCCGAGGAGAGCTCATAGGGCCTGCAAAAAGCCATATTCTCGAATGCGGTCTGAATTACCGCCATTCTGTTCAACTGCTTCGAATAGGCGATATATGTTTTTGCCATGACACAGGCCGTGAACCCGAAAAGGAGCACCAAACCCACTGAAAGCAGGAGGACATGCGGCTTCTGGTTGGGCATGGCTATTCCTCCTGTTTTATGTCGAATACGAACAATACCGGGTTATCGTTCTCGGACAGTTTATCCAGCAATCCGTACAACTCTTTTTCAAACCCGGTTTTGGGCGTCCTATCCGTTACGTATTTATAACTGAGCCCAAGTGTATTTGCGTTAATCCAATATATTACCTCGTTGCCGACCACACGTTTTACGTTGAAAAAAAATTTATCCGAAAAATTACTATCGATAGCAAATTCATAGATCGACATTTTATCGTACTCCTTGTCATATAAGAAATAATAATCCTTTTCACCCGTAAAAGTCACTTCCGCGAAAATATACCGTTCCGATTGCTGAATCCGGTTTATCCCCAATACGGCATTCCGCCCCCGGTTATCCTCGAAAACTTTTTCCGGACGTTCCGAAGTGTATTTGGCTTTGGGGTCTTTGAACTCCATACGGTATTGCACACAGACACTGTCTTTGGAAACCTTATAGATATGATCGTCTCCCGAATAAATCATCAGGGCTTCGTTTCCTGCTATTCCGTATTGGGGGCCGTTTATTCCCAGAACATCGGGATCTTTTTTAAAAGGCAGATATTTGGAATACCCATCCCCATCCCGAGTTTTCGAAAAAAGCCGGTATTTACCAACCGCAGAATTACTCCAATCGTTCATATAATAAATAATATCCCCAATGGCAAATAATTCTGTACACCAGATTTGTTTAAATAAATCATAATCATCCGAAACTGGTTGTAAGGTCAGACGATCATAGAACACCTGTTTTCCTGCAAAATGGTCTATTACAATAATATTACGATCTGTAACCGTCATATAGGAAAGATTGGTATACTCACCCGGGCCGCGCCCGTGCTTATGGATTTTTCCGGCATAACTCCCGTCCGGATTGAAAACATAGACCGACTGCGACATATGATCCATGATATAAAACTTTCCGTCCACGATTTCCAATCTATCGATATTGGATATTAAGCACTCGTCATTCGTCGCAAGGGGAATGACCCGGAAGGTGGTATCGAGTATTTTGTTGAAATCGGAGTTCGTCACACTTTCCTCCGAATTGAAAACAATACTTTTCACATTGCCTGCCACTTCCGCATTATTCGAGGAACAAGCTGTTGCGAAGAAACTGATTATACAAATAATATGTAACGTGATTTTTTTCATAATTTTAATTATTATCGTTTTTTTCTTTGCACACTCATCAGAGTGTGCAAAGATTTTATTTTTTAATTTGTAGTCTGGCATGAATACGCAGTACACCCGGAACCGCCTTTGTCGCATATTTCCATAATTCCTTCCACTTTAACAGACGTATACCCCAACGTTCCGGTCTGCTTTTCGCTTGAAAAAGATATCTCTCCATTTAAGCTCACATTGCGAAACAGAATACAGGTCTTAGGTTTTCCCTGTAAATGTTCATAATAGAATTTTGAGCCATCACCTTTGTTATTACTTCCTTCATTGTTACTTGTCTCCTCATTTTCATTATTCGTCAAAGCTTCGATATTGACAGACAGCAGTGCCTGGGTAGTTTTATTGTAAGTGATAAAACCCAGCACCAAGGCAAATGTCAGAAATGCAGCACAGAGTATAAAAATAAATTTTTTCATGTTTTTGTTTTTTAAATTCTCGATTGATACCTGCGATCCGGCAACGCTCCGTCGGCGTTATTTCCGAATCCAGTTTGTCGCCCGTCAGGCCGGGCCAGCCTACTAAACAGTGGGAAGGCAATAGTCTTCGGTCTATATCCGTTATCTTACATAAATAAACAGCACCTCCTTTCTTTTTGAAGGGAGCCCGGGGCGGAGATCGCTGCGCATGAATTTGCACGATTCGGCAGCGACCCCGCCCTTTTCGTTCCCTGAATCTCAGTTTGCCGGCACGGCACGGCTACCACCATACTTGTTCGTCGTTCTCGTACGTAAAAATACGTTCCTCCTTGCCCTTGGTATGGTTCCTCAAAAGCAACAGGGCATTCCCGGGGACATTGTCGTAGTGTAAAACATGCGTCCGATCCCCGATGCGCCTGCCGAGGGATACGAACCGGCCATCGCGGCAATAGAACAACTCGTAAAGCTCGTCCGCCTGTATGAAATTATCGTCATTGCGCGGCAGGAACATCACGCTACCCAGGGTCTGAGGCCGGTCGAAAGCCATGCCGCCCCAGCAACGGGATTCCTGCGGGGCAATTGAAATAGGTGAGCGGATCCCCGTCGAATAATTTGTATTTGTCGTCGCCCGAATTCCCGTAGCTGCCTTCGGTTCCGATTATCTCCCCGACGAGCTTTTCCCCCGACGGGGCATAGAACCCGACCTCGGCCATATTCACGAATGCACCGCTCGGGGAGAGATAACGTATATACCGGAAGGTTATGCTGTCCCCCAGTTGCGCGTAATACGGCCTGGCTTCCGGCACCTCGGGCGTAACGTAGACAGTCCGGGCATCCCGGAAATCGGGACTGTCCGCAACCTGGAACCGGCCGTTTTTCACCCGGTTGAGGATAAACTCCAGCTCAAAGAAAACCGGGTATTTCCGCTTCAGTGTGACGGAAACCTCGGCCCCGTCGGGTTTACGCACCACCACCCCGCCCTCTTTCGAGACCGTAAACGGATCCGTTGCCGGAAGGAGGAGCCCCCGGTCATAATACATGACCATATAGGCGCAGCCCTTTTCGACATGATCGAACGCAACCCGCCCGCGCTTTATCCGGCTCCAGGCGACAGGCACCCAGTTCCGGTTGTCGAAAACGACCAGGTAGGCGAATTTCTTTTTGGCCGCGATCGGGATCGTCAGTTTCATGGCAAGGTCGATGCCGTCGAAATACGATTCCGAAACGTCCTTTATAAAGGGGGATCGGAAGGCCGGCGGAATTCCCTCCGCCAGGGCTCCCCTTTGGTTGGGCAGGCTCTGGGGCTGGAAACTGAACATCTTGCGGTAAACCTTCCCGACACGCTCCTGCGGCCGGGATTCGAAATGCTTGCCGAATTCCGGGTCGCTCATCCCGAAAGAGTAGAGCACGCTATCGACCCGCAGCGAATTCCAGCTGTGCGACTGGCTCCGGTTGGCCCACTGGATAATGTAGTCGTAATTTACAGGCAGCCCGACGCTCTTCAGCGCATACCACATCAGGCTCGTGATCTCGGGGCATGCACCGCCTGCCGCCCGCAGGTAATCCGACGGCCTCAATGCCATCCTCATGACCGATTCGTCGATGACCTCGTAATCCATTCTGCGCAGGCTGTCCTGGATCGTCCTGGCCGCAATGTAACGATCCGCCCCGGCCTGCTGCAGGGGGCGGATTATTTCAGCGAGGAAATCCCTGTAATGAGGCATCCAGTCCTCCGCCAGTTCGTTCTCGATCCGGTAAGGCAGGACATATTCACAGAAATCGCCGAACGACAGCCCCTTTGTCCACGGGTAGTCCAGCGTCGCAAAAGCATTGTCGATATGCCGGATCAAAAAATCGCGGCTGAGTTCTGAAAGGTCGAATGCCGGATGTACGTTCGTAAAATCGGGATTATAATTCTTCGCCCTGCCCCTCAGCACCTGCCTGGGGATATCCTTATCACAGAAAAGGGAATCATAATCGCATTTGAAATCCTCCAGTCCCTTTCCCGCATAGCCGTAATGGAGCGGAAGGTTCTCGATCAGGAACCGGGCCGCCCGGTATTTCAGCGAATCGGCCTTGTCCGTGCTGTAATGTTGCAGAACCGCTTCCAGTTCCGGACGGTTTTCGCCCGCAAGTTCCAAAGCCGCCTCCAGCCGGGATTCACAACCGGCGCATATCCATGCCAAACCGAACGATAAGATCAGCCTGACGGCAGTACGGTCAAAATTTTTCATGATCGAAACACTTTTACATCTATTCTTCCCTTCCAGTTACTATCCACCTCGGATGGGGGGGGGGGTCCCCGCAACACATCCCGGATTTTATTTATCCAGTCAACGATTGCCATGTTTTTCAATACGGCAATCGGCGAAGCTGTTATCATAACAAGATTGATCAAGCGGGGTGATATCTTCTGTGAAGTTACTTTTTAAAACATCAAAAACAAAATATTTTTACATTATTTTGAACCAATATTAATATTTTTGTTTTATTTTGTAGTAGATAATCAAATATCTTGATTAACTGTATAATGATTGCGTCTTTATTTTGTGTTCTTAAAATAAAATTATATGGCCAAATTCTGCTATTTGATGACCGGAATCATCATCATCCCGCTGTGGTGCGCCTCGTGCAATGACAATAATCCCAGGAAAGAAATCCAGAAGATCGTAAAGGAATGGATCGGGAAAACGGTACTGCTGCCGCAGGATATACAACCGACTTCGTATTCCTGCGACACGGTTTACGACCCCGCGAAATCGAAAAAACCATTCAGGATACTGAATTTCACCGATTCGATAGGCTGCACCTCCTGCAAGCTGAAATTGTTGACCTGGAACGCTTATGTGAGGGAAATCGACACGACGCTGGCCGACAAGGTCGATTTCCTGTTCTATTTCCACCCGCAGAACGAGCGGGAACTCGGGTTGATATTACGAGCCGACGGGTTCGAACTGCCGTTTTATATCGACCGTAAAAATGAAATCGACAGGCTGAATGGCTTTCCGAAGAACCAGGCCTGCCAATGTTTTCTCCTCGACAGCACCAACAAGGTTCTATTGGTCGGCAACCCGACGCATAAGCCGCGGCTTTGGGAGCTGTATAAGGAGATAATATCCGGGAAGAAGGCGGACAAAGTTCCCATGACCGACATCCGTATCGCCCGACCGGAAATCGAGGTTCCGGATTTGAGGATCGGCAGCACGGCACAGGCGGCCTTCGTCCTGGAAAACACGGGGAACAAACCGCTGGTAATAACCCACATCGACGCCTCCTGCGGGTGTACGAAACCGTCATGGAACCGGAGCCCCGTCATGCCCGGAGAGAAATCAGAAATCAAAGTGGAGATAATCCCCGACAAGGCCGGGGCTTTCGACAAAACATTGCGGGTCTTCTGCAATACGTCCGCCGGCAGCACTTCGCTGAAGATCATCGGTATGGTTGAGGAATAATTATCGGGAAAAACGAGGGCGGAGAATTGCCTCGGGAAAAGACACGTTTTCTCCGCCCGGCCGCCAAATCCCGGAAAAGGAAAGGAGGTTGTGCAAAAATAGTCAATTGATCCCAAACCCCAAGCGGGTTAGCCGTTGTTGAAAGGATAGACACAACGCATCGAGTAAACTGTGAACGAACAGAAAAAGAAAAACGCTATGAAAAAGAAAATTACGTTCGGCTTGGTGGCAGCCTCGGCCGTATTTATGAAGAGCATTGCCAAGGACGACCTGTCCGCAATGATCCAGGCCAATGTGGATGCATTGGCAGAGTTTGAGTGGAATGGACAATCATGGAACGAAAACTCCGATCATTGGTTTGGTGAACGTTGGCTACCTTCGCTGAAAGAGTGCGTTACAACCAATTGGTTGGGTAAACCTTTTTACGGGAAACAGGTAGTCTGTGAAATTGGGGCTGGAAATTGCTTCAATGGCACCGATTGTACAAACTCATAATTAATTCAGTAACGGTTGGTGTATTTATCAGCTTTGGTTGTAATTGCATCAACCGTTACATGCTACCAATCTATAATATACTATCTAACTAATAAATTTTATAAATGAAACAATTAACCGCAGCTGTTTTAGCCTCCATCCTGTTCTGTGCTTGCGACACCCAGCCACAAAGCAATAGCATGGCATTAGAACTGTCCGACACGAAAATTATTAAAATCACCTACGACACTCCGCACCCGATTCGGGCCGATAATGCCAGAATTATCGGCATGGATGAAATGCTCGATAGGGTCAAATCAATCGACTACATAAAACTGGATTCATCCGAGCCCGTCGGTGTAATCAACAAAATGATCGTAACAAAAGATAAAATATTCATACTGGATGCCTATGTTGCCCAACAGATCTTCGTATTTAGTAAAATGGGCAAGCTGTTATACCGTATCAAAAATAAAGGCCGGGGGCCGAAAGAATATCAGAGCATCAGAGATATGCAGGTCGACACCATCCGGAATGAAATACTTGTAAATGACGCGTTGGCTCGCTCCTATCTTTATTTCTCCACCGATGACGGAGCGTTTCTCCGTAAGGAAACGGGAGTGGCGAACTGTTATCTGGCGCATATCGACAGTTTGTATATAAATTATCAAGCCCCAGAACAGGATTTTAACGACAATGAGAATTGGGCGATTCTCGTTTCCGACAAAGACTCCATTCTCTACAAGGGCTTCGAGCCTACACCGCTTCAAAATGATAATTTTATTAACAATAGCTTTACTTATGACTGCGATGGAAAGCTTTTGTTTACTCCAGTCTACTCCGATACTGTTTACCAATTTATGTCTATATCCATAGTATCACCTAAATATGTGATCCACCAAAAGAAGAGCATATGGAATCTTTATAACCAAAAAATACCCCCTCTGGAAGTAGATAAGTTAATCAAACAGAACAACTACACAAGATATGCGGGTAAATTTCTTGATGGGGGAAATTATGCTTCTTTTGAAATAGCCCACAAATGGGAGGAATATATTACCCCCAGACCTTATTTTTGGGATAAAAGAACCGACATAGTGTTTGCATGGGACACTGCCAATGTGGATGAAGATGCAATTGTCCATGAAATTATCCGACAACCGATAGCCGTCTACGGCGATACGTTTTTCGGCACCTGTTCGCCGCAAATCCCCGAAGAATACAGGAAAAACCTGAGCCCTAAGATCAAAAGCCTGCTGGAGTGTTCGAAGGAGAGCGACAACCCGATCGTGGTTGCGTATACGTTGAAATAATCGTAAAAACACCCAAGCAGAAGACCAAATAAGAAAGCATATGAAGCAACTAACAGCCACAATTATAGCCGCCCTATTCTGCGCCGCCTGCGGAACCACGCAACTAAAAAACAGCCCGGCATTGGAACTGTCTGATGTAGACTCAATTCATATCATGCCCGGCACTCCGCACCTGATCCGGGCCGACAATGCCAAAATCATCAGCACGGCTGAGTTGCTCAATATGGTCGGACAGGTCGATTACTTAAAGTTGGATTCATCCGAACCCATCGGTGAAATCTCAAAAATGGTCGTAACCAGAGACAAAATTTTTATACTGGATGCTCACATTGCACAGCAAATCTTTGTATTTAACAAAACCGGTAAGTTATTATTCCGTATCAAAAATAAAGGCCGGGGGCCGAAGGAATACATTAGTATCTGGGATATGCAGGTCGACACAATTCGGAATGAAATCCTGCTGAACGACGCCCTTGCGCGATCGTATCTCTATTTTTCCGCCGATGACGGACAGTTTATCCGCAGGGAAAAAGGCATTGCAAATTGTTATGTAGCACGTATCGACAGCCTATACGTAAATCTCCAAAACAACGGACAAGATTTTAATGATGAGGAAAACTGGGCGATACTCATTACCGATAAAGATTCGGTAATCTATAAAGGGTTCGAATTTAAACCGATCCAGGAAGGCGATTATATAGTCAACAGTTTTTACAGGGATAATGACGGAAGCCTACTATATACTCCGGTCTACTCCGATACCATTTACCAGTTCACGTCCCCGGCAACTGCCTATGCGAAATATGTGATATGCCAGGAGAAAAGCATATGAAAACTTTATAATGAAAAATTAACGGCATTGGAAATACGTCAGCGGATTAAAGAAAACAATTACACGAGAAGTGGTACCGATTTTATTGCGACGGGAACCCATGTGTTCTTTACTCTCGATAGTAAGTATAAAGAGTATGTTGGAGTGAAACCCCATTTTTGGGATAAACGGAATAATATCATTTACAAATGGGATGAAGGTATCCCGTCGCCAATACGAGATCTTATCGGCCATCCGAAGGCCGTTTACGGGAACACATTCGTCAGCATCTCCCCCACAGTAGGAATACCAAAAGAATACAGATACCTATTTAATCCCCGACTCAAAAAATTACTGGACAATTCGAACGAGGGCGATAACCCCATATTAGCTTTGTATACGCTGAAATAGCCGCAGAAACTCTTGGTTCCATATTATTAGAAAACCACATGAAACAACTAACCGCCATTATTTTAACCGCCTTGATCTGGGCATGCGGAGCCCAGCCACAAAACGACAGCAGGGCATTAGAACTGTCCGACACGAAAATTATTAAAATCACCCACGACACTCCGCACCCGATTCGGGCCGATAATGCCAGAGTTATCGGCATGGATGAAATGCTCGATATGGTCAAATCGATCGACTACATAAAACTGGATTCATCCGAGCCCGTCGGTGTAATAGACAAAATGATCGTTACAAACGATAAAATCTTCATAATGGATTCTTTTGCGGCTCAGCAAATTTTTGTATTCGACAAAACAGGCAAATTGTTGTTCCGCATCAAGAACAAAGGCCGGGGGCCCAAAGAATACATTAGTATCTGGGATATGCAAGTCGACACCATCCGGAATGAAATACTTGTAAATGACGCGCTGGCCCGCTCCTACCTTTATTATTCCACCGATGACGGGACATTCCTACGGAGGGAAAAGGGAATAGCGAACTGCTATTTGGCACGTATCGACAGCCTATCCATAAACCTTCAAATTCCCGGACAGGATTTCAACGACGACGAAAACTGGGCGATTCTCGTTTCCGACAAAGACTCCGTCCTTTACAAAGGATTCGCCCCGACACCTCTGCAAGACAACAATTTTGCAGTCAACAGTTTCACTTATGACTGCGATGGAGCCCTTCTCTATACTCCGGTCTATTCCGATACGGTTTACCAGTTCACCACCGCTTCCGTCGTAAAACCGGAATATGTGATCTGTCAGAAAAAGAGTGTATGGAGGCGTTATGACGAAAAATTATCTCCACAGGAAGTCAATGATCTAATTAAGGAAAACAATTATACAAGGTATGGCGGTAAATTCCTTGCTACGAAAAGCCATGCATCCTTTGAGATCGGCCATAAATGGAATAAATATATAGTCGCCAAACCCTATTTCTGGGATAAGAAAACAGATGCCGTTTATGTATGGGATACTACGCAAGGTGCGGATACAAGTTTGGTCATTCGCGATATTATCCAGCAGCCGATAGCCGTCTACGGCGATACGTTTTTCGGCACCTGTTCTCCGCAAATCCCCGAAGAATACAGGAAAAACCTGAGCCCTAAGATCAAAAGCCTGCTGGAGTGTTCGAAGGAGAGCGACAACCCGATCGTGGTTGCGTATACGTTGAAATGACTATAGCAACAACTATATTTCTTATGACACGACAATTAAAAAAGGTTACACGATAATAATTAAGAAAATATTTGTCAAATAATATTATTCTGCTTAAATTTGATAACCGACACCCACTTTATATAGTAAATAAATTAATGAAATCATCTCTCCAATTTAAACAAACAGCCCATGTTTGCCACCCTTTGCATACCTGTTGCCGAAACCATCGTCCGAGATAACGATCCGTCAGCAAGTCGCTGGAAACAGTTATTCACACTTCGAACTTGAATACTCCGCCCCGCGACACTGCAGAGCGTCGTTCCCACTCCTTTCCGGGACAGTGACATATGCCCCCTGAAATTCCGCAACTCGATCCATCTCCTAACACCAAAACAAGCCTATGATACCGGAGATCATACGAAAGATATTAATCGTCGTCGCAGGAACCATACTCCCCGCAGCGGCACGGTCGCAGAGTTCGGCAATTGCGCCACAGGAATCGCAGCAGATACAACTCCGCCTGACGCTCGACAAGGCGATCTATTCGGCGCAAAACCATTCGATCGCCGCGATGGTCGCCAAATATACGTTTCTCTCCTCGTACTGGTCGTTCCGTTCCTACCAGGCAAGCCGGCTTCCGTCGCTCAACCTGAGCGGCGAGGTGCTGAGTTTCGACCGTTCGCTGCGCCTGTTGCAGGATTACGACACCGGAGAGATGCGTTATCTGGAGAACTACAACCTGCAAAACACACTGGGGCTTGCCATCCAGCAGAATATCACTCTGACGGGCGGCACCCTCAGGCTTTACTCGTCGCTCAACCGCCTCGACCAGTTCGCCCCCAAGGAGTCTAAATCCTATTATTCACAGCCCATCACGCTTTCCTACACCCAGCCGCTCTTTGCCTACAACAGTTTCAAATGGAATAAGAAGATCGCCCCGAAAGAGTACGAACTGGCCAAACGCACCTACATCGAAGCCATGGAGGACATTACGGTGCAGGCCGTGAGCTACTATTTCAGCTTGCTGCTGAGCAAAACCAGGCATACCATCGCCGTCAAGAACTACGGCAATACCAAATCCCTCTATTCCATAGCCGAAGAACGGCTCAAACTGGGGAGCATCACCAACGACGAGCTGCTCCAGTTGCAACTGCGCATGCTCAACGACAGCCTGGCGATCAACGACACGGCACTGGCAGTCCGCGAGCAGCGCATGAGGTTCAACTCTTACCTGCGTTACAGCGAGAACGTCGATATAGACCCGGTGCTCGACGAGCAAATCCCCGCCATCGAGATCGACTATGTGACCGTACTGGACAAGGCGCTGGAAAACTCGTCGTTCAATGCCGGCAACCAACTGCGAGCGCTCAACGCCGAGGCAGGCATCGCCCAGGCCAAGGCCGAACGGGGCGCTACGGCCACGATAAATGCCCGGTTCGGGTTGTCCCAAACCGGCGAAGAGTTCCGGACGGCCTATTCGAACCTGCTCGACCAGGAGGTCATCGGACTTCAGTTTTCCATCCCGCTTTTCGACTGGGGCATGGGCAAGGGCCGTGTCCGCATGGCCAAGGCGAGGGCCGACATGGTGCGCAACCAGATCGAGCAGGACGAAACCGATTATCGGCACACAATCTATACGCTCATCGAACAATTCCACAACCAGCGGAACCAATGCATCGTGGCCGCCCGGGCACGGGAGGTCGCTGAAAGCCGCTATGCCATGGCGATGGAGAATTTCCGGCGGGGCACGGTGTCGGTTACGGACATGAATACGGCGCAGACCGAAAAAGACCAGGCCAGCCAGACCTACGTGTCGGCGCTGGCCGATTTCTGGAACTACTACTACTCGCTGCGCCGCAAAACCCTCTACGACTTCATTTCCCACACCGATATCAGCGTCGAGTTCGACCGCCTCATCGAAGAATAACCCTTGCCATGAAACAACACTACCTTTATCTGCTTTGTGCAGCGCTCCTCGCGGGCTGCGGCAAAACGAAGAACGCAAAGACCGATGCGGCACAGGATCGCATGCAGCACCGTATCGAACACAACGAAGTCACGGTGGATACGCTGCAAAGGCGCGACTTCATGCGGGAGCTGATCAGCAACGGACGGCTGGCAGCCTCGAAGCGCAGCACGCTCTCCTTCGAGGTTTCGGGGACAATCGCGGCGATCGATGCGAAGAACGGATCCCGCGTAGGCGCCGGGGAGCCGATCGCCCGCATCGACACGAGCGACTACGCCCTTCAGCTGCACAAGGCGCGGCTGGCATTGGACAAGGCGCGGCTGGGGTTTTACGACGTATTGGTCGGACAGGGGTATCAGGCCGGCGACACGGTCACCCCTCCGGCCGGGGTCATGCAGCTGGCACGCATCCGCTCGGGGTATGCCGATGCCACGGCATCGCTGCTCAGCGCCCGCCGCAGCCTGGCTCACTGTACCCTGCGGGCTCCCTTTGCGGGAAAGGTCGCCGATGTGGAACAACAGGTCTATGAGAAATCGAAAGGCGAATTCTGTACCCTGTTGGACGACAGCCGGCTGAACGTCCGCTTCTCTGTCCTCGAATCCGAATACGGGCTGCTCAGCCCGGGGCAGGAGATCGGCGTCAGCCCGTTCGCCGACCTGCGCAAGGAGGTGAAAGGACGCATTACGGCGATCAACCCTTCGATCGATGTGCACGGACAGGTGCAGGTCGATGCCGAGGTCGTCAACGACGGCACGCTGGCCGACGGGATGAACGTCCGGGTGGCCGTGCGGCAAAAGGTGCCCGGGCAACTGGTCGTGCCGAAGAGCGCGGTGGTCATCCGCGACAATCTCGAGGTACTCTTCCGCTACAAAGACGGCCGGGCGCAATGGACTTACGTACATACTTCGCTGGCCAACAGCCGGGAGTATGTGGTCGAAGCGAATCTGGATCGCGGGGCGGAGCTCAACCCCGGCGACCTGGTGATCGTCTCGGGGAACCTGAATCTGGCCGACGGCTCGGAGGTCTCGCTCGGCAGGGAACAATAACACCGCACCCATGTTACGCAAACTTCTCGACCGGCCTATCGCCGTGACGATGATCGCCGTCGTCCTGCTCATCCTGGGCATTGTCAGCAGCCGCCTGCTGCCTGTGTCGCTCGTGCCGGACGTCGACGCGCCGTATATCACGGTGCAGATTCCCGCACAGGGGCTTTCGGCCCGGCAGCTGGATGAAACCGTCATCACCCCGCTGCGGCAACAGCTCATCCAGTTGTCGCAGTTGACCGACCTGCGCAGCGAGGCCCGCGAAGGAAACGGCATTATCCGCCTGACCTTCGAGCAGGGCTCGGACATCGACTACCTGTTCATCGAAGTGAACGAGAAGATCGACCGTTCGACGACCTCCCTGCCCCGCGACGTGGAGCGCCCGAAGGTAATCAAGGCGAGCGTCACCGACATCCCGGCCTTCTATATCAACCTCACCGTACGGGGGGATCAACCGGCCGGGCACCGGGACGAACGGCATCCCGTATCCGACCGGTTCGCGGCGCTGAGCCGTTTTGCCTCGCAGGTCATCACCAAGCGCATCGAGCAGTTGCCCGAGGTGGCCATGGTCGACCTGAGCGGCACCGTTGCCCCGGAACTGCTGGTTATCCCCGACGAGGCGAAACTCCGCCAGGCGGGCATCACCATGGCCGCCGTCGAGGGGGCGCTGCGCCGGGCGAACGTGACGCTGGGGAGCCTTGTTATCCGGGACGGGGAATACCAGTACAACGTGAAATTCCAGTCGGCGATAAACGGCCGGAAGGATATAGAGGATATTTTTCTGAAAATCAACGGCCGGTTGTTCCGCCTCAAAGAACTGGCTACGATCGTCGAGCACCCCCGCAAACGGCAGGGCATGGTATTTTCGGACGGCCGCAACGCCGTGTCGCTGGCGGTCGTCAAGCAGGCGGACGCCCGCATGTCGAAGCTCAAGGACGAGCTCGACAAGCAACTCCGGCAGTTCCGCTACGACTATCCGGACGTGGAGTTCACCGTCACGCGCGACCAGACCGAACTGCTCGACTATTCGATTTCGAACCTGATAAACAACATCATCACGGGGGCATTGCTGGCCTGCGTCATCATCTTCTTTTTCATGCGCGACATGAAGTCGCCGATGCTGGTGATCCTGACCATTCCCGTGACGCTGATCATCTCGATCCTGGTTTTCTACCTGTTGCATATCTCGATCAACATCATCTCCCTGTCGGGACTGGTGCTGGGCATCGGTATGATGGTCGACAATTCGATCATCGTCATCGACAACATCACGGCCCGCTGGATACGCGGGGAGCAGCTGGCCGGGGCCGTCACGCAGGGCACCAAGGAAGTCATGGTTCCCATGCTGTCGTCCGTGCTGACGACCTGCGCGGTATTCGTCCCGCTGATCTTCCTCAACGGCATGGCCGGGGTGCTCTTCTACGACCAGGCCATGGCCGTAGCCATCACGCTGTTCGTCGCCTACGGGGTCTCCGTCACGTTACTGCCGGTTTATTACCGCTGGTGGTACAGCCGGCAGCAGGCTTTCCGGCCTACGCCGTGGCTCGCGTTCTTCTCCTTCGACCGGGTCATCGACGGGTACGACGCCATCCTGAAATGGTTTTTCCGCCGCCGCGGGCTGATGTGGGGCATTTATGCGATCTCGATACTGGGGCTTGCACTCCTCTTCCGGGGCATCGACAAGGAGCGGCTGCCGGCGATGACCTACAGCGACATGTTAGTCCGCATCGACTGGAACGACCGCATCTCGGCCGAAGAGAATGCACGCAGGACGGAAAACCTCGTCGCCTCGCTGGGTGACCGCATTCTCCAATCCACGGTCATGGCGGGCGTCCAGCAGTTTGTCCTTTCGCACACAGAGGAGAACGGAGTGGCCGAGGCGACGGTCTACCTCAAGTGCCATGAACCGGACGACGTGGCACCCGTTCAGGATGTCATCCGCGGCTATCTGGCGGAGAACGCCCCTGCGGCCCGCTGTTCGTTCGGCGTTTCGGGCAACGTCTTCGACATGATCTTCGCCGAGCGTGAAGCCGTGCTCACCGCACGCCTGCGCTCGACGACCGGGCACAGTGCCGACCCGGAACAGTTGCAGCAGCTGCTCGACCGCATACAGGATACGCTGCCCGGGCAGGAAATCCCGCCGGTCGCCATGCAGGAGGACATCCTCTACATCGCACAGCCCGAACAGATGGCGTTGTACGGCGTGACCTACAACGACCTCATAGCCACGCTGCGCAATGCGCTCAACGAGAATACGCTCTTCACGGTCACTACGGGCGATGAATCGCTGCCGGTGGTGATCGGCAACGACCTGCGCAGTCTGGACGATCTGCTCGGCAATACGTTCATCCACACCACCGAGGCCGAAATCCCGGTCGGCATCCTGATGCGCCAGACAATGACCCGCGACCTGAAGCACGTTGTGGCCGGAGCCGAGGGTAACTATTACCCGCTCGACCTCGCACCCCGGGCCAAGGATGTCCCGGCCGTCATCGGCGCGATCCGGGGCTGTGTGGCGGAAGACGAACATTTCGAGGTGAGCTTCAGCGGCAGCTATTTCTCGAACCGCGGCATGGTAGGGCAGCTCATCGGGGTGCTTGCCGTGGCCCTGCTGCTGCTTTTCTTCATCCTGTCCGCACAGTTCGAATCGCTCGTCCAGCCATGGATCATCCTCTCGGAAATCGTCATCGACCTCTTCGGGGCACTCGTCGTCCTCTGGGTATTCGGGCAGACGCTCAACCTGATGTCGATGATCGGGCTGATCGTGGTCTGCGGCATCGTGATCAACGACTCGATCCTCAAGATCGACACCATCAATACGCTGCGGCGGGAGGGCATGGCGCTCAAGCACGCCATCATGGAGGCCGGGCGGCGGCGCCTGAAAGCCATCGTCATGACCTCGCTCACGACGATCCTGGCCGTAGCGCCGTTCCTGTCCCACGGCGACATGGGTTCCGACCTGCAGCTCCCGATGTCGCTGACCATCATCAGCGGCATGATTGTGGGTACGCTGGTGAGCGTATTCTTCATCCCGCTGGCCTATTACGAGATTTACAGACCCCGCCGATGAACGTCCCGCGACCCATATCCCCGTCGCGGAGAGGGATCCCCGCATTTTCGGTGCTGCTGATCATGGCGGCGCTGGCGGTCATCGGGGCGGCCATGCTGCCCATGCTCAATATCCAGTATACGCCGTCGGCAGCCGAGCGGAGGATCGACCTCTATTTCTCATGGCCGGATGCCTCGGCACGCCTGATCGAGCAGAGCGCCACCTCGCGTATCGAAGGCGCCATGTCGACCGTCGCGGGGTGCGAGAACGTCTCTTCCCGTTCGGCCAAAGGCTACGGCAACATCTCGGTCGCATTCCGCAAGGGAACGGATATGGAAGCCGCCCGCTTCGAGGTCGCATCGGCGATCCGGAATCTCTATGCCAAATTGCCGCAGGAAATCTCCTATCCCTATATTTCACTCGCCGCCTCCGGCAGCCGCGAATCCGAGACGCTGGTCTATACGATCAAGGCCGACCTGCCCTCCGAACGCATCGAAGAGTATGTGACGGCCCACGTCTCGACCCCGCTGTCGCAGGTCGAGGGGGTCGGGCGGGTCGTGTTGTCGGGTGTCACCCCCTTCGAATGGGTCGTCACGTTCGACCCCAAGGCAATGGAGGCCGCCGGGATCACGGCCACGGATCTCGCCCTGGCATTCCGGAATTATTTCCGCAGCGACGTGGTCGGGATGACGACGCTCCCGCAAGCCGACGGCAGCGAGCGGAGCGTCGTACTGAAGCTCCGCAACCGTGCCGGGCTCGACTTCGGGGAGATTCCCGTCGCGCACCGCAACGGCCGCATCTACTACCTGCGCGATTTCGCCACTGCACGCTGGCGCGAAGCGCTCCCGGCGAGCTATTTCCGCATCAACGGCCTCAATACGATCAACCTCTCGGTGGTCGGCGAGCCTCACACGAACATCCTTCAGGTCGCCTCTTCGGTCAAGGCGGAGATGCAGCGCCTTCAAGCCTCCTTCCCGGCCGAACTGTCCGCGACGCTGACCTACGACGCTTCGCAGTACGTCTCAGGGGAACTGCATAAAATCTACCTCCGCACGCTGCTCTGCGTAGCCATCCTGCTGTTGTTCGTCTATCTGGTCAGCCGGGATTTCCGCTACCTGCTGATCATCACGGTAACGCTCGTGGTCAATATCCTGATCGCCGTGGTTTTCTATAACCTGCTCCGGCTGGACATCCATATCTATACGCTCGCCGGGATTACAGTCTCGCTGGGTATCATCATCGACACGTCGATCATCATGGTCGACCATTACAGCTACTACCGCGACCGCCGGGTATTCGTCTCCATCCTCGGAGCGCTGCTGATGACAATCGGCGCATTGGGAATCGTCTGGCTGCTGCCCGAAGAGCAGCAGGCCAACCTGACCGACTTTTCACTGGTGATCGTCGTCAACCTGGCCGTATCCCTGCTCATCGCGCTGCTGTTCGTGCCGTCGTTGCTCGATAAATTTCCGCTGAGGCGCAGCATGACGGTGTCGTCCGTGCGCCGGCGAAGGCTCATCGTGCGGTTTTCACACGGGTATGGGCGGTTCATCGCCTGGGGGCGCAGGCACCGCTGGATCTTCATCGCGGCACTGGTCTGGGGGTTCGGCATCCCGACATTCCTGCTGCCGGACAAGATCGCCGAAGGCAAGGACGGGAAGCCCTCGGCATGGGCCAACGCCTACAACAGCGTCATGGGAAGCCAGGCTGTCTCCGAGCACCGGCTCCAGATCGACAAAGTCTTCGGGTCGTCGCTGCACCTGTTCCGCACCGCGACCAACCGGTACAATAATTTCCGCACGCCGGAACAAAAACGCCTTTATGTCAACGCGGGAATGGCCGAAGGGTGTACCGTCCAGCAGCTCAACGAGGTTGTGCGGCATATGGAAAACTACATCAGCCGTTTCGACCAGGTCGACATGTTCCGCACGCGCATTACCTCCTACGACAATGCGCAAATCGAGATCACGTTCAAACCCGAATTCGAAAACGGCCCGTTCCCGGCGATGCTCAAACAGGAGCTCACCTCCGCGGCGATCAATTTCGGCGGTGCGACCTGGTACATCCGGGGCATCGACGACAACTCGTTCAACAACAACGTCGTCAACAACTACCGCTCGAACCAGTTTCAGCTCAAAGGCTACAATTACGACCAGCTGTCGGCCTATGCCGATGCCCTGATCGACTCCCTGTCCCGCAACCGCCGCGTCTCCAACCCCGAAATAATGGACGGTAACGCCTGGTCGCTGCCCCACAACGAATTCAACATCCGCTACGACGGCGAGCGAATCGCCGCCGCAGGGCTCGATGTGGCCGACTATTACGGGATTCTCAGCACGATGCTCTTCAAAGAGCGGCTGTCGCCGGTTTATACCGGCGAGGAACTCCAGCAGGTCGTGCTCGAATCGGGCGACCGCGACCGCTTCGACCGCTGGCATGTGGCCAATGCCCAGGTGCGCCTCGGCTCGCGGCAAACGAAGCTCTCGGCAGTCGGTTCCATCGAAAAACAGCGTACGGGCGTCTCCATCCGCCGCGACAGGCAGTCGTACCAGATATTGGTCGGGTACGATTTCATCGGCTCGTACGAACTGGGGCGACGGCTGATCGAACGTACCGTCAAGCAATTCAACGAGGAGATCCTGCCCATCGGGTTCCGGGCCGACTCGCCGTCGTCCGGATTCTGGCAGGAGGAGAAACAACAGCAGGTGTGGCTCATCCTGCTGGTCGTGGCGATAATATACAGCATGTGCGCCGTCATCTTCGAATCCCTGCGCAAACCCGTCGTAATCATCCTGATGATCCCCATCTCGTTCATCGGGGTGTTCCTCACGTTCGGCTGGTCGGATTTCGTCTTCGACCAGGGCGGGTTCGCCGCTTTCGTCCTCTTGTGCGGCATTGTCGTCAACGCCGGCATCTACCTGATCAACGAGCAGAACAACTGGGCCGATGTTTCGCACCAGCACGGGATCCGGCTCTACCTGAAGGCGTATAACCACAAGATCATTCCCATCATGCTCACCATCGTGTCGACCGTGCTGGGCTTGGTGCCCTTCCTGTACGACGGCCCCGAGGAGGTTTTCTGGTTCGCATTCGCCATGGCCGCCATCAGCGGGACGTTGTTCTCGATCGTGGCGCTGGTCGTCTATCTGCCAATCTTCCTGCCGATGGGTCGTAAAACCGGCAACCTGTCATGATACGGCGCCCCCATCCGTTCCTGCGTTGCCTGCTGGCGCTTCTGTTGGCGGCCGCCTGCTGGTTCCTGCTCGTCCCGGCGCTCGAGATGCCCGTGCAGGAGTTGCAGGGAAATATCCTCTCGTCCCTGCGGGCGACCGCGGCCCTGACGGCCCTGGCGGCCTGTTACTATCTGTGCTACCGGCCCCGCCTGTATGTGAACCGTACGGATATATATGTAGCCTTGTTCCTGGGCTGGGTTACGGCAGGCAGGTTCCTGTGGCCCGGGTTGGCTTCGGCAGTCAGGTATGACGAGCTGTTGCAGGCCGCGATGATCTATGTCGCCTTGCGGATTGTCTTTACGGCCGAACGGCGGACGACGACGCTCCTGCTCCTGCTATTGTGCCTGCTGGGCATCTATGAATCATGGGTCGGCATACGCCAGATCTATGGGTTCGCGCAGTCCAACCACGGACTGTTCAAAATAACCGGCACGCTTTTCAACCCGGGCCCGTATGCGGGGCTCATCGCCCCCGTATTCGTATGCGCCGCAGCTTGTGTCGCCAGATACCGGTTCGCCGAACGGGCATTGCGAACGTGGGGCTCGCTGCGGCGCCTGCGTTCGGGCGTCCTGCTGTGGGGCGTGGCGCCTTACCTGCTCGGCTGGGGCGCGGCGCTCATGACGGTCGTAGTCCTCCCGGCGTCGATGAGCAGGGCCGCGCTGATCGCCGTCGCCGCGGGCTGCGGGGCGTTCGCATTCCGGGAGTGGAATGTCAGGGATCGCTTCCGACGCATATCCCGTGCGCATCCATTGCGCGTGGGGGTGCTTTCGGGTCTGGCTGTACTGCTCCTTGCGGGCATCGGCGCCGGGGCATACCATATCAAGCGTCCTTCGGCCGAGGGACGCCTGCTGATGTGGAAAATCGATACGCGGATCATGCTCCGCCATCCGCTCTGCGGGGCCGGGATCGGAAATTTCGCAGGCGCATTCGGCGAAGAGCAGGCACGTTACTTCGCCTCGGAAGAGCGTTCGAAAGCCGAGACCCAGGTCGCCGGATGCCCCGAAGCGGGATTCAACGAATTCCTGCAGACCGGGGCGGAAACTGGGGCAGTAGGCCTTGTGTTGCTGTTGCTGATAACGGGAAGCGCAATCGTGAGCCAGCTCAGGCGCGGCGCGCCCTTCGGTTACGGGCTGCTGGCAGCGGCAGTTTTCGCCTGCTTCTCCTATCCGTGGGACGTGTTGCCATTGCGGCTGCTGTTCGTCGTATTGCTTGCCGGGACGTGCTCGAAACGGGTTGTCCCGATCCCCGGGCGGGGGCATGTCGTCGTGTTGCTGGCACTTGCGGGATGTCTCGTATGCTGGACGGGATTGTACAGCCGCTATGCCCGCCGTGTGGAAGCCCGGCGGCAATGGAGCGAGGTTCGCGTCTGGCCGAATTCAGGGAGGTACGACTACCTGGTCGAAGACGGGCCCCGTCACCATGACGCCCTGCAGGGCGACTTCCGGTTTTTATACGACTATGGCTATGCGCTGCACAAAACGGGCGACTACCGGCAGAGCAACGAAATTCTCTGCGAGGGCATGCGGATCAGCAGCGACCCGATGTTCTGGAATATCGCGGGGCGGAATTACGAAATGCTGGGGGATGTCGCGGCAGCCGAGGAAGCTTACCTGCATGCGCACCATATGATTCCGGATCGGGTTTATCCGCTCTATCTGCTTGCCAAACTCTACCTCGCAGACGGACAGACGGAAAAGGCATACGCCGCGGCACGCCGGGTCGTTGCGCATAAGCCCAAGGTCGAATCGGTGCAAACACGGGAGATGCAGGCAGAGCTGCTCAAATTGTTCGGCATGTCCCCTGCGGACGAAATACGGGAGTAATATGCGACGGGTTTTCAACTATATCTTTTGGATATCCGCAAGCGCCTGCATGCTTTTCGCGGGATGGCTGCTCCTGCGGATTTTCATCTGCGACCAGTTCGTCGTCCCGTCGGAATCGATGATGCCGACCTTGTTGCCCGGGGATCGGATCCTGGTCAATAAACTGCTCGCCGGGAGCCGCATTTACAGCAAACTCGAGTTCCGGCAGGGTGTTCCGCTCCGTTCGTTCCGCATACCCGGCCTCAGAGGGGTGCATGTCAATGACGTGGTGGTCTTCAATGCCCCGCACGGGTACGACCGGGATCGCATAGAGTTCCGGATCAACTATGTCTATGCCAAACGTTGTGTCGGGACACCCGGCGACAGCATTGCCATCCGGAACGGGTATTTTTGCAATAATCGCTACAAGGGGATTATCGGCGATGCCGGAGAACAGGGACGGCTGGCTGCGATGCCGGATTCGTCGTTACCGCCCAATGTACTGCGCGCCTTCCCTTTCGATGACCGGCGCTACGGGTGGACGATCAAAAATATGGGACCTCTATATATTCCCCGTGCCGGCGACAGGATCGAACTCGACTCACTGAACTATGAGCTGTACCGACTTGTCGTGGAATATGAAACAGGCGGGGAGCTGACCTGCGACGGGAACCTCCCGCGGCTCAACGGCGAAGCGGTCTCGACATACGAATTCCGGAAAAACTATTATTTCTTCTGCGGCGACAATGTAGTCAATTCTAAGGATTGCCGCTATTTAGGGTTCGTTCCGGAAGATTTCGTCATAGGTATCGCCAGGCGTATTACATACTCCAAAAATCCGTTCGGGACAAAGCTCAAAAGTCGGTGTTGGAAAAGAATCATATGATTTTTACAATGCCACCGACAGGCCCGCTTGAAAATCCATCCCCGCGCTACAAGCCGCATCACCGGCCCCGAAGGCTCCGGCTCCGGCGGGAAACGCTGGGAACGCACAGGTTCAAACCGGCTCCGCATATGGGTCATTTACCCCTATCTTAGTATCATTTCACCCACGCATGGGAGCCTGTATTTGGATTATTTTTGTTTAAAAGATTCGACGTCATGAGATCAAAAGCCTTTAAAATGTATCTGAAACCGGGCATGGAAGAGGAGTACCGCAGACGGCATGAAAAGATATGGCCGGAGCTGGAACGGCAGTTGAGGCAGGAAGGCATATACGACTATTCGATCTTCCTGGATCGGGACACCAACACGCTGGTAGGCGTGCAGAAGAACAGAGGGGAAACCGGATCCCAGCAGATGGGCGCCAACGAACTGGTGCGCAGGTGGTGGGATTATATGGCGGATATAATCGACGTCAACCCGGACAACTCGCCCGTCTCGGTCGATCTGCCGGAAGTATTTTACATGGAATAGCCGCCGGAATTACTCGGAGCCGGACGGCACGTCGCAGCACGCGACCCGGTATTCGGACGGCGGGCATCCGACGTATTTCCTGAAGATCGCTGAAAAATAGGCCGCATCCTCGTACTTGAGGTAAAACGCGATCTCCTTGATGCTCAGGGGTGAGTTCAGTAACATCAACTTTGCCTTTTGCAGCTTCAGCTGGGTGATATAATGCGCAGGCGAGACGTTGGTATACTCCTTGAATGTCTTGCGAAACCACGAATAACTCATGTTGATCTTGTCGGCCACCTGCTCGGGCGTGATGTCGGTCAGCATATTCTCGCGCATAATGCTGCGGGCCTGGTCGATTTTCTCGGCCACCGCATCGTTGGAAGAGTAATCGTTGCTGTCGTAGTAGATCACGTAGGCCAGGATACTGTTCGCAATCGACGCCAGCACCTGCTGGCAGCCGGTCTTTTCCTTGAAGGCGATCTCCAGCGCCTCCTTATACCGGTCGATAATGTGCTCCCGGAAACCGATAGGATGGATGACCTTGTTACGGACGAAAAAGCCGTTGTTATAACGGCTGTCGATATGCGCCCCGCGGAAACCGATCCAATATTCCTGCCAGCCGCTCTTCTTGTCGGGGTAATAGCTGTGCCACGTATAGGGCGGAATGATGAGCATGGTTCCGCCTTTGATCTCGACGCGCTTTTCCGGCGACTCGTGGTACCAGCCCCGCCCTTTCGATATGTAAATCAGTTGGTAATTGTCCAACACGCGTCCATTTCGCGTATTAAAGTAGTAATCAGCAGGATGTCCTGCTGAGGGGGGGGGTAAAAGCTGTAATCGGGTTCGATATAGTACTCCCCGACGTTGTCAACGGTTATTCCCCAGGACTTATCCTGGTCACTGCATACCATGTATTTGAACGATGCCTGTTGTTGCGACATATCCGTATATTTTTATCGCAGATCCCGATTTAAAATGTTAAAATTCCAGATAAAGGTAAACATTTTTTCAGAATAGTGAGCTATCTGAAATAACAGAATCTTTTGCAAAAGCCAGACCCCGCTCATTTCAGATAATACAGTTATAATAGGGCCGCCGCTCCGAGACAGATAAAAGCCGCATAAAAAAATAGCAGCCGAATACGTCATCGACTGCTATTTCCTGTTTGACAAATCGGATTGTCAGAACCTGAATTCATAGGTTCCCGACCCTACCGAATAATGCGTTTTGCCATTGCCGACCGTGATCAGCGAAATTGCCGGAATATTCCGAATACGGGTATTATTCACCCGGAGGTTCCCCCCGATCATTTCCGACGGAAGAATCAGTTCGGCCACAGAGTTAGCCGGAACCCGGATCGTCAGGGTTATTCGATCGCCCCGTTTTTTCCATGCCGATACGATCTCCCCGTAGAGCGAATGATAGGATGTACAGGCTTCTTCGAGCCCGGAGCCCAATCCCGGTTCTATGATAAATTCCCGGAAACCCGGCTTGTCTTCATCGGCCCGGATTCCCCCGAGATATTTATAGAGCCAAAAACCGATATATGCACCGTAGGGATGGTGGCCGCTACCCGGCCCGTTCAGGTTTATGGATTCGGACATCGTGCTCTTGGAACTCCGTACCATATGGAGCCAGCCGGGGCTTTCGGGTTGGGTCAGCATTTTATAAGCCACGTCGAAATATCCGTTGCCGGGCAGGTAGTCCATCGTAAAATTACCGCCGATAAACCCGGCGCTAATATGTCCGTTTCTCATATCTATCGCATCGAGCAACCGTTGCCGGACTTTCTCTTCCATTTCATCGGGAACCAGCCCGAGCGCCAATGGCAGTGCTTGTGCCGTCTGCGAATTTTCCGCATAGATTCCGGTTTCATAATCGAGAAACTCACGGTTGAATTTATCCTTTATGCTGTCGGCGAGTTCCCTGTAATGCTCCAACAACCTCTTGTCATAACCGAGGATTTGCGCATAATCGGCCAGCTTCCGGCTCATCCAATAATAGCCGGCAGTCGATGTCTGCGCGACAGGCGTCAGATTCGAAGCCTGGCTGTTGGGATCGGGATTGAGATCGAGCCAATCCCCCAAAGACCACGAGATGATATGATCCTCGGCCGTCGAGCTTAAAAAATCCACATATGCTTTGAGTGAGGGAAACGCAGACTCCAGCACGCCGGCATCCCCGGTGTAAAGGTATAATTTATCGGCCAACAAAAATATGGATCCGCCCCACCACGGATCGTCCCAATAATCGAGGCTTCCGTCTTCATGGACATATCCCCACCCCACCGACGGCACTGTCGACGGAATATGCCCCGCCGGGGACTGGGAATCCTGAAAATCCCGAAGGGCCTTTTTATACGTATTGAGCGCGTCGAAATTATACAGGTAAGATTCCATGACGACCGCAGCATCGAGCGTCCAGCCCATCTTTTCCCGGGTAGGTTCCTCGCCGGGGATGCCATGGACGGCATTGAGCAGCGTGCGGCAAACCGCAGCATTGAGATCATTCAGTTTATCCATGGAACAACTGAAATTCCCTGCGCGCTGCAAATCGGTATGGACGCATTTGGCCGTAAAATCTTCCGGGGCCGGCTTATAGTCAAGTCCCCGAACCTGCATATACCGGAATCCGTGGTAGGTGAACCGGGGTTCGAATGTTTCCTCTCCGTCGCCGCCCAGTATCAGCAACTCGGTCTGATAGCGCCCGCGCGTATGCCATGTACTGTTCTGCGTATCCAGGGAGCCGTCGGCTTTAAGCACTTCGTTGAACTGGAGCTCCACGGTCTGCCCCCTGCTGCCCCGTACACGCGTTTCGACCCAGCCGGTAAGGTTTTCACCGAAATCCACCAGATAGACACCGGGGCCCGTTTCCGTAATCCCCACGGGTTTCAGTTCCTTCACCACACGCATCGGAGGCATCGGATCCGCCGTCAATTTACCCAGAGGCGCGGGGACATGGCAGACATTGCGCCACAGGCTATCGCAGAAACCCGGTTCGTTCCAACCGTGCACGGACTTGGTATGGTCGATCGTTTCCCCCGAGCGGACGCTGTTATAGACGATTTCACCATGCCCCCATTTCCACGTCCTATCCGTCACGATCACGTCGCGCGCTCCCGATTCGTATTCGACGACGACATTGAGCCGGACTTTCGGCGGCGTATGCCAATTCGCATCGTGCATCCCGAAAACATCCCGTGTCGGCAGGCTGTACCAGCCGTTCCCCAACAGGATACCAAAGGCATTGCTTCCGGTTGAAAAGTAATCCGTCACATCGTAGGTCGCATACACGACCCTTTTATCGTAATCGGTAAACAACGGATCCATCACCCTGTCGCCGACTTTGCGGCCATTGATATACAATTCGTAATACCCCAGGCCGCATATGAATGCAGTCGCCTTGCGAACCGGCACCGGTATCTCCACCTCCCGGCGCATATACACGGCAGCGCTGTCCTCCATAAACCAATTTTCATGCTCGACCCGCCGGTTCGATTTATACCTGCGGTGCGGAAGCAGTTCTGCGAATTTGGACGAAACCCATTCCCCTTCCCAGTCGAATTCCTCGAACAGTCCGGTTCTCCACGATGCAACGGGGCTCCAATCCGATTCGAGGCCGGACACATCCCATACCTTCACTTTCCAATAGTAATCGCAACAGGGCAACAGCGGGGTTCCTGCAAATTTCACATGCTGGCTTTTACCATCCGCAACAATCCCCGAGTCCCATATATCGCCGCAATCCGCGTCCAACAACGCCTTGTCCGAAGCGACCAATACCCTGTAAGATCCCTGGAGGTATCCGGCCCGGTCGGTATCGATACGCCAGCCCAGCAGAGGCTTCTTGTCTCCCATACCGATGGGCTCTTCCACATAATTACATGTCAGGCCCAGCAGTTTCACGTCTCGGGTAACAGCAGACATCCCGGGCAATGCGACCGGAAGGAGAAATGCAAGGGTGAAGAACAATCTTTTCCAATAGTCCATACAATATCATTTTAGGTTATTCGCCGCTCGTTCTTATGTTACGAAATTACAATAACGTATGCCCCCGCCCGTAATAAAAATTGTTCTAACAACATGGCAAATTGACATTATCGGCACATCGGGAACAATGCGGCGTTTCATGTCCGCAGTCCGATCAGAATGCCATGCCGAAAAATCAAATCCCACAGGCTGCAATCCGCAATTAAAAGGCACATTTGTAGCACAATAACCCAAACCAATAAAACTAACTATGCGAAGAATCGTTATCGTAATGATCGGGGTGCTGTGGGCGAATGCCATGGCGGCAAAATCCTTCGAATTAAAATCTCCGTCCGGGGAGGTCTCCGTCACCGTCGACATCGGGGAACAAATACGTTATTCGGTTTACGGAGGCGGCAAGCCGCTCCTGACGGACAGTTCGCTGGCGCTTTGCCTGCGGGAGGGCACCTTGGGCGAGAAGCCGCACCTCACCGGTCATAAGGCAAGCCCTGTAAACCGTACCTTCCGCCCCGTCGTGGCATTCAAGTTCGAAGAGATCCGCGACCGGTGCAACATGCTCCGCCTCGACTTCCGGGGTGGCTGGGCCGTGGAATTCCGTGCCTACGACGACGGCATGGCATACCGCTTCGTCACCGCCCTCGGGCACGACATCGAGGTGCTTTCCGAAAAGGTGGCCATCCGCTTCCCGAATGACTACACCGCAGTGGTGCAGCAGCCGGGCGGTTTCAAGACCGCTTATGAAGAGCCGTACAGCCTCATCGAGACCAACGGGTGGAAACCGGGCGATCCGATGTCCGTCCTGCCTGTGCTTATCGACACTCGGCAGGGCTACAAACTCCTGCTGAGCGAATCGGCGCTGTCCGACTACCCCTGCATGTTCCTCGAAGGGGACGGCGCCAACGGCATGAAGGGCACCTTCCCGAAGGTTCCCCTGGCCTATGAAGAGTCGGGCGACAGGAGCATGCGCATCCTGCAGGAAGCCGATTACATCGCCCGTACAAAAGGCACGCGGGCATTTCCCTGGCGCTATTTCGTCATTGCGAAAGACGACGGACAGCTCATCGAGAATACGATGACCGCACGCCTCGCCGAACAGCAGGCCATCGCCGATACCTCGTGGATCGAGCCCGGGCAGGTCAGCTGGGAATTCTGGAACGCCGCATCGCCCTACGGCCCCGACGTGGATTTCGTCGCCGGATTCAACACGGCGACTTACAAATACTACATCGACTTCGCCGCCGAGTACGGCATCCCGTACATCATCATGGACGAAGGCTGGGCCCGCAGCACCCGCGACCCCTACACCCCCAACCCGGCCGTCGACGTGCACGAACTTATCCGTTACGGCAGGGAGAAAGGCGTGGGCATCATCCTGTGGATGACATGGCTCGTCGTCGAAAACCATTTCGAAATGTTCGAAGAACTGAGCAAATGGGGCGTCAAAGGCGTGAAGATCGACTTCATGGATCGCAGCGACCAGTGGATGGTCAACTACTACGAACGGGTGGCGGCCGAAGCGGCCCGGCACAAGATGGTCGTCGCGTTCCACGGCTCGTTCAAACCCGCCGGGCTGGAATACAAATACCCGAATGTGCTGGCCTACGAAGGCGTACGGGGCATGGAGAACATGGGCGGCTGCACCCCGGCCAATTCGGTCTGGTTCCCGTTCATCCGCAACGCCGTCGGCCCGATGGACTATACGCCCGGCGCCATGCTCAGCATGCAGCCCGAATCGTACTGCGGCAACCGGCCCAATGCAGCCAGCATCGGCACGCGCGCCTACCAGATGGCACTCTTCGTCTTGTTCGAGACCGGATTGCAGATGCTGGCCGACAACCCGACCCTCTATTACCGCAACGATGAATGTACGCGGTTCATCAGCCGGGTACCCGTCACATGGGATGAAACCCGAGCACTGAAAGCCGTCGCCGGAAAATTTGCCGTCGTCGCCAAACGGAAAGGCGACAAATGGTATGTCGGCGCCATAAACGGCAGCAACGAGGGAATCGAACTCGAAATTCCGCTCGACTTCCTCACGCCGGGCAAAAACTATACGATGACCGGCTTCGAAGACGGAATCAACGCATTCCGGCAGGCGATGGATTACCGCAAAACGCAGCGCAGGGTCGACAGCACAGGGAAAGCCACCCTGAAGATAGCCCGCAACGGCGGCTGGGCGGCGGTGATCGAGTAATCCTCCCGCCCGGCTTGTTCATCCCCGGGAGTTTTGAATGCTCCCGGGGATAATTTTTTCCGCCCCCCCCGGTACGAACTGCGCAAACCGGCACATGCCTGCAAACAGGTGCATCCGGAAGCAAACCGGAGCCGACACACGCAAACGAACGTCAACCAGCACGAACCTTCACAATGGATACGGGCCGGAACCCCGGCTCGGCAAACGGCTGTGCAGCGATCAAAAAAGCCGGCCGCGGGGAATCCGCGGCCGGCATCCGGAGGCCCGGCGAAAGAAGCCTATTCCAGCTTCACCCGATCGGGCACAGACCTGAAGACATCCACGCATAGCGTATCGGGCCTGTAGAGCGTAGTATATTCCACAGCCGTAGCCATGTCGTAATCCTCGAGCACCGTCTTTTTCTCCTCGACGGGAACCAGTTTTTCCACGACGGCATGCTGCTTGTCGGTATATACCACCTCGGTCGCATAGGGGCCCTGCGTCGCGTCGATATCCCACCATTCGATGACGGCCTGACCGTCCTGTAGGGTAAACGACTTTACCAGGCGGTTCGTGAGCGATGCCTTGTATTGTTCGCCGTAACTTTTACCCGTCACATTGACCGGAATGGAGCGGTTGCCCTCGGCATCATAAGTGTAGATGTCGAAATTGTAGGAATTTTCAGGCAGTGCGATTTCCCGCCGAACCCGGAACGGGCCGCCGGACATATCCACCGGCACTTCGACATATTCGCTGCCGAGCCCCCAGTAAACACGGCAGCTCACGATCTTGGGATCCGATTTGCAGAGTCCCTCCACGACGACCCGTCCGTCACCGGTATACACGATCGCCTCCTCGATTTTACCGGGATAGACGATCTCCTCGTCGCCGGAGATCTTCTTGTATTCATCCATATCCGTGCAGGCCAACATCCCGCATGCGATGCAGCCCGACAGCAAAACGGATATCACAGTATTCTTTTTCATGTCAATCACATTGTTAGATAATAATTACCGGTTTCATTGGGATTTCACCTCGGGTCGCCGAAGAGGTCGATCTCCTCGATGCCGAATTTCGTCGTGCCGTCCCAGCTTTCCAGGTTCCGGATTCGCACATACCGGACTTTCGGAATGTCCTCGCTGACCGGGAAGAGGAAATCGAACCCGGCGACCGCCGTATCGAAATCCTCCTGCGACTGCTGCCCATAGGGCAGCTGCGAGGGTTTTTTGTTTTCGAAGGTCGCCAGCTTGATCCAGCTGTCGAGGCTACCGTCCGGGTCGGGGCTCATCGTACCCCATATCTCGAAGCGCCGCATATGCTCGCCCGTATAGAATAGACGATCACCCGCACCGCTGCCGTACGACATTTCATATCCCCAATTGAAGAGCGTAAGACGGCTCAGCCTGAAGGGCGTGCCGATATCGAACGTACTGATCTGGGGTTTGCCCGCATTCTCCCCGATCGGCGTGGCAATCAGCCAGCGTTCATGGTTGGTGTAGGTGTAAATGTTGTTCCACATACGATCCATCTCCAGCCACCCGGGCTGCTCGGCCGTCGCATCGCCCGGCAGGTTATAGGCCTTGAACTTGGACTTGTCGAGCATCCGTTCGAAGAGGGGCTTGACCGTGGTGTAAAGCGTATCGGTGTAATTCAGGAAACGGTCGCGCACCGTAAACCGGAATTCGTATTCCAGCGTATCCAGCCCGCGTTTGGCGAATTCGATAGTAGGGCTGCTCGTCTCGTAACCCTCGACGTTCTGCCAGTTGCCGAGCGAATCCTTACGCATAATCTCGATGGCGACGGTCTCCCGCGCCGGATTCTCGGCCTTGACATGGACACCCGAAAAATCGTTCGACACGACCATGCTCCGCCGCACGTCCCAGATCGGGTTCTCCTGCGGCTGCACCTGTACGGTCACCGGGTCAGAGGCGACCTCGCTTCGGTTGACCGCATAGACCTGCACGTCGTGGACATTCGTGTCCCCAAAACCGTCCAGAGTCATCGTATTGGTGTAATACGAGGCCTTGATCTCGCGCATCGCGCCCGAGTTGAGCCGGTACACCGCCTTGACATAGAGCAAATTCGGGTCTCCGGGCAATGTATAGGTCAGTTTTACCTTGCCCGGCAGGCTCTCGACCCCGACGTTGGAAACCTGGCCGGGAGGGGTCGAGTCGTGCCCCATCGGTTCCAGCCGGTCTTCCTTGCAACCCATAAACAGGATTGCCAAAAGTATAATTCCAAAGATATTCGTTTTCATACTGTTTAATCGATTTTCCCAGACAATTACCACCCCGGATTCTGAACCAGGTTGCTGTTCACATTCATTTCGCTGTTCGGAATCGGATTGAAATAATCACGCGGTGCCACGAACGACCGGTTGTAAATCGTCCTCACCTGGTAGTATGCCGCCGCATCGGACTGCGAAACGTCCCACCCCGAGATCGGCTGATTGAAATAATCGGGCGCAAGTTTCCAACGCAATATGTCCCAGTAACGATGGCCTTCGAGCGCCAGTTCGATCAGCCGCTCGCGCCGGATGATCTCACGCATGCCCTCCTTGGTATCGGGCTTGGCCGGGTTCTTGGAATACTTCTTCCACGAATCCTCGACCGTACCCAACCCGGCTCGCTTCCGGATCTCGTTCAGGTAGTGGTGTACGTCCGAAACGGGGCCTTCGGCCTCGTTGAGCGCCTCGACGTACATCAGGTAGACCTCCGCAAGGCGGATTTCCGGCCATGCATATTCCACTACCCCGGTTGTCGTATTACCGAAACCCGACTCCCAGTGGACGAGTTTTTTGGTGAAATAACCGGTCGAAGAGGTCGCCCCCTGCACTTGTCCGGCTCCCAGTTGCCCTTTCTTGGCCTGCAACACGTATGTATCGACGTCTGAACGCGAGGGATGATACTCCATGATCCATTTCTCCCCGTCGAACCCGATGTCGGCATAGAAGCGGTTCTCACGGTCGAAGTTGATACGCGCCGACGTATACCCCTCCTGGAAATTATACCGCTCGTCGGCCGTCGCCACGCGCAGCTCGTTGATTTCCGAAAAGTCGAGCGTCTTGTCCTCGTCGATGGGCACACCGTTCTTCGAATAAAACTCCTTGACGACGGCCAGGGTCGGCGCCACACAACCGCGTACGGTATTGATGTTCATCCCGGCGTCGAGCAGCGGCATACATCCCTGCTGGAGCATTGCCCCGGCGCGGCCGCGGCCACCGGAACGTCCCCATACGACCTCGTCGTTCCACCGTTCGCACACTGCCTGGCGAATGCTCAACTGGGTCTTAGTCGTCTCGGAGATTTCGAACGGGGCGTCATCGTAATAGAAGAGCTCGTGCCCTGCACCTTCGGCGCTTTCGATCGCCTCCTTCGCGGCATCTGCCGCCAAAGCCCACTTGCCGGCATCGTATTCGGAATTGAAAAGCAGTACGCCGTCGTTATCCCGGAAATTGGAGAAATCGCTGTTGCCGTTGAAGAGCGGACTGGCCGCCAGCAACAACACCTGCGCCTTAACCGCCCGGTTGATCGGCTTGGTGATGCGTCCCAGCTCGGACTGCCGGTTGGATATCACGGCGGGCAGGCCCGGGTTACATTCGTCGAGCAGGCCGACGATATACTTCACGCAATCGTCGAACGGCTGGCGCTTCACCTGCACCGCCTCGGGCGATGCCGACACCGGCAGGTTTTTGTCGACGATCGGGATCGGGCCGTACGTGCGCAGCAGATAGTAATGATAATAGGCTTTCAGGAACTTGGCCTCGGCGATCCAGCGTGCACGCTTGTCCACCGTCAGGTCGGCCACCTTCGAGGTATCCTCGATGTTTTCGAGGAATGTATTGCAGTCACGGATCCCCATGAACAGCGAAAAGGCATAATCGCTACCCTTCCACCAGTCCGGCTGCGACCTGTCGGCACTGCGCACGCCCTTGGCGATATAATCCCAGGCGGGCGAAGGCACGTGGTTAGGCATATTCAGCCATATCTCATCGCCGGCCGTCATGCCGATATTGCCCGACGGCTCGCCGGTGCCCGGCAAGTAAGAGTAACACGTAAACAGGTATTTCTCCGCCTCCATCGCATTCGAAAAGGCATGGTCGATGACGGCGACATTGTCGGGTACGATATCCAGGAAGCTGTTGCACGATGCGGACAACAAAGCGCAGCATGCGACCCAGCCTCCGATCTTTATTTTCCTCCAAACGGGAAACTTGTATTTTTTCATAGTTCGCTCAGTTTTAAATTCCCATTTATAATCCGATAGAAAGGCCGATATTGAATACGCGTTGCAACGGGTATCCCAGGCCGTTGGCGCCCATTTCGGGATCCCACAACTTGAAATTGCTGATGACAAAGAGGTTCGATGCGTTCACATAGACGCGCAGCTTGGTCATACCGATCTTGCGGGCGGCCTTTTCCGGCAGGTTGTAACCGAGTTCCAGAGACTTGAGGCGCAACATCGCGCCGTTACGCATCCACCATGTCGAGACCTGCGTGTTGTTCTCGTTGGCGCGGTCGCTCAGACGCGGCCAGAAAGCGTAAAGGTTACGGTTGTCCTCCGACCAGTGGTCGTTCGCGACCACGCGCAGCAGGCCGTTCTGATTGCCGGGCTGATCGGTCTTCATCACGAACGGCGAAATGGCCCCGGCATCGATGAAGATCGATGAACGGGCGGATCCCTGGAAGAAAAGGCTCAGGTCAAAATTCTTGTAGCCGATCGTACCGCCGAAACCATAGTTGATCTCGGGTGTCGTGGGGAAACCGATGGGAATCTTGTCGGCCTCCGTGATCTGCCCGTCGCCGTTGATGTCACGGTACTTGATGTCACCGGCAGCCACCGGGATATCCCCGAATTTCTGCGACGGCGAGTTGGCAACCTCCTCGTCATCGACGAAAAGGCGTTCGGCCACGTAGCCCCAGGTCTGGGCGAAGGGATAGCCCAAGCGCGAACGGTAGTATTCGTTGGCGGGATAATTGGGCTCGTCATACACTGTGATCTCGTTGGTAGCATAGGTAAAATTCCCGCGCAGCGTCGTCCAAAGGCCGCTCCGGAAGAACTTGTTGTAATCGACCGACACATCGACGCCGTGCGACTTGGCCTTGCCCGTATTGGCTTTCACCTTCGCCGACAAACCCATCGTCGCAGGAATATAGGTGCGATCCAGCAGGATGTTGGAACGTTCCTGCCAGTAAGGCTCGACGATGATATTCACACCACCGATCTTCATATCCAAACCGAGGTTCAACTGGCGCGACTCTTCCCAGCCGATGTCGTAATTAGCGTAACGCGTCGTTTCCACACCGGGACGCCCGTAGAGGAAGTTCTCGCCGAAGACCTGCGAGCGGTCGCCCGTCTGGTTCAGGTTCACGTTCGAAAGGTAGAAGAAACGGTCGTTCACATCGCCGATCTGGTCGTTACCGATCAAACCGTAGGAAACACGCAGTTTCATGTCGGAGATGACCTTCTTGAGCGGGGCGAAGAATTTTTCGTTGGAGACGACCCAACCGCCGCCGATCGAGGGGAAGAAACCCCACCGCTTGTTGCTCGAAAAACGCTCGGAGCCGTTGTAACCGAAGTTAAACTCCAGCAGGTAGCGGGAGTCGAAGCCGTAAGTGAAACGCCCCGAGAGCCCCAGGTTGCGCGACGGCAGCGACCCTTCGAGCGTGCCGGCATTACCGACAATCGAATGGCGGATCGTCCCGATGAGCATACCCGTCACCTGGTGCTTGTCGGCGAAGGTGCGGTCGTAATTGATGACGGCTTCGCCGTAATAGGCCGTGCTGACCTTCTTTTCGCCTTCGTTGTAATTGAGGTATTCGGTACCCGGCGTCCCGATCGAAGCGTTCCCGCCATCGTTGAACGGGGTCAGCACGACGCCCTGCGACGTGAGGTCTGCCTTGTAATAGAAAGGATTGTACTGGCGGGTAGTCGAGAAGAAGGAGTACCGCTGGGTATATCCCATGGCACGTGCCGTAAGTCCGGGCACCCAGAACCCGAAGTCCTGCTTGAACTCGATCTGGGCATTGATGGTCGAGGCATTGTTAACCTGGTAGCCCGAAACCATCTGCGCATAGGGGTTCGTGTAAAGCTGGCCCGTCGAATTGGGGGTCAGCGCGCTGCCGAACATCGGGTGCGTGGTCGTCGGCGAATAGCTCTGCGGATAGACGGCCGGGAAGGCCACTGGGTTGGCGGCCATGGCTGAATTGAAGATTTTTTCACCTCCGCCGATCGGGCCGTGATAGTCGTCGAACTGCGCATAGACGCGCACTGTCGCCACCGTGGTTTTGGTCAGCTGCAAATCCGTATTCGAACGGATCGAATAGTTCTTCAGACTGATGTTATTCTTGAAATCGTTTCCGTTGTCGTTCCGCAACACACCGTTGTCGATGTTGAACGTACCGGCCAGGTAGAAGCGTGCGACACGCCCGCCGCCCGAGATATTCGCATTGAACCGCTGGTTCATGGTCGAGGGTTTGATCAGCTGGTCGATCCAGTCGTTGTTCGGGTAGAGCACCGGGTTGTCCCCACGGCGGGTATGTTCGATCTTATCCTTCGAATAGGTCAGCGGCGACTGCGGGTTACGCGTCAGCACGGCCTCGTTGGCCAGTTGCATGTAGGTAATGTTGTCGGCGAAACGGAAATTGCGGGTATTGGTCGAAATGGAGTTCTCGGCGCGGAAGTTGAACTGCGTCTTCCCCTCGCGGCCGCTCTTGGTATTGACCAGCACCACGCCGTTGGCACCCCGGGCACCGTAAACCGCCGAGGCCGTTGCATCCTTCAGCACCGAGAAGTCGGCGATGTCGTCCGGCTGGAGACGGGCCAGGTCGGTCGATGACGATTCGATGCCGTCGATCAGGATCAGCGGATTGACCTTACCGGCACCGAACGAACCTACGCCACGAATGAAGAACTCGGCATTGTCCTGCCCGGGTTCACCGCTGCGCTGATAGGAGATCATACCGGCGACCTGACCGCCGATCATCGTCGTAAGGTTGCTCGTCGGGCCTTTCAGCTCCGAAGGCTTGACCGTGGCGATGGCACTGACGAGACTCTCCTTCTTCTGGGTGCCGAAGCCTACAACCACGACATCCTCCATCTCCTGTGCAGCCGTTTTGAGCATAATGGAAAGGATACGGCGGTCTCCGACAACCAGTTCCTGGGGTTCGTAGCCCAGGAACGAGAATGCGAGCACGGAATTCTGGTCGGGAACATGGATCGAAAACTCACCGTTACTGTTCGAAACGGTGCCGTTGGCCGGGTTCGCCTTCTCGACAACGGTCACACCAGAAACCGGGTTGCCGTCTTCATCCACGACCGAGCCCGAAATGGGAAACCCCTTTTGCGGGGAAGGTGCATTTGCGAAACCCGCACCGGAAATGTCGGGAAGCGGGTTTGCAGACATTTTTTCAAACGGGGTGGCGGCCGCGAACGCAGCGGTCAGGCCAAAAGCGAACGAGGCAAACAATAGGAGTGCCCGTTTGCCCCAGGCACAATCTGCCGGGCGGAAAATCATACCAATATTCGTAAACCTTTCACCATAAATGCGATTTTTAAACATAACATTGATAAGGGTTAGTAATTAAATAGGTTAGTTGTAAAACAGACAGACACAACCGGGAACGCTTCCGGGAACAAAGCTTATTATAATAGGTAATAGGTCATAGGCATCTGATTTTAAAGTAGTTGGTTGTTGTATACAAAATTAAATCCAAATGCCCGGCGGCCACGCAGGTCAAATGATCGTAATGAATAAGAAAATGATATTTTAAAAAGGCGCGCGAATATCAATTTACTATAAGTTAATCCCAAATTCTATGCTATCCATAATGGATTTAGCCTCTAAATTTGCCTCAGACCAACGGAGCGCTGCCGGACAGCCGTCGGATTCCCCCGACGGCATGACGATTTATCATCCCACCTCATTTCAGATTCACCCAAACTATCAACCAACATGAAAATCATCGACTTGACAGGCAGAATCCTCGTCCTGCTGCTATTTTTCCTCGGCATCGGGCAGACATGCCCCGCCGTCCCCTGGGAACCGACCATCAACCAGGTGGTCTGGCAAGGGAACGCCAAACGGCTCATCCTGCTCGTGGAAACGAAAGAGAGGCCGTTTTACACACCCAACGCCAATGAAGAGTACGACCGGATGCTCAACGGCGAGAACTATACGGGCCTCGGCTGCGCAGGCAGCGCGCGGCAGTTCCTGATCGACAACTCCGGCGGGAAATTCAGCCCTGAATTCATCGTCGTAGGCCCCCTCACGCTGTCGAAATCCATGGGATATTACGGAGGGAAGCCCCAGCCCGGCGAGGGAAACGACGGCGACGTAGGCAAGATGGTCATCGAAGCGTGCAAGATGGCCAAGGAACTGCACGGCATAGACTTCTCCCAGTTCGACTACAACAACGACAACAAAGTCGACAACGTATACCTCTTCTACTCGGGGCCCAACGATACCACGATTCCCACCCCGTGGCCGCATGCGTCGGGCGTAGCCGGTGGCGGCCTGGTGCTCGATGGAAAGCTGGTCGACAGTTATGCGATCTCGCAAGAGATGGCGTCCGAAACGATCCGGGGCGGTTATACCACCTTCCTCCATGAATTCGGTTATCCTAACTTTTATATTATTCCAACTAATCGTGCAATCGCCTGATATATAGAC